>CABEDI010000281.1_pt1 | contig 20947 bp, 20 predicted proteins | sample 3422911 | NCBI WGS metagenome assembly CABEDI01 (sample SAMEA5534329, study PRJEB31848) | metagenome | biome: tundra; feature: field; material: soil | place: USA | collected 2013-05 | depth 0.15 m | reverse complement strand
GAGGTGGTCACGTGGTCCCAGCTCGGGATTCACATCAAGCCGTGCGGCATCCTCAACGTCAATGGTTTCTTCGACCCGTTGCTCGAGCTGTTCAAGTTGGCCACCCTGCAGCGTTTCTTGCGACCCGAACACCGCGACATGGTCGTGATCGAGTCCGACCCCGAGTCGATGATCGACCGGCTTGGTTCGTGGACACCGGTGGCCGTCGACAAGTGGCTCGACCGAGACGAACGCTGACTTGGCCGAGGGTGGCACCCGGAGCGACACCGGAGGTCAGCTGAAGTGTTCTTCTCACTAGATTGTCCTTTGGTTGGGGGTTACCGGGTTCTGGAGCGACACAGTCCCCCCAACCACCTGCCTTGTCACAAGAAGCCGCGAAGACCAGGTGGGCCCAGGGTCAGGCCTCGACTGTCGTGGCGGCGGGACCAGCGCCGCCCGACCCGGTGTTTCGCGGGGTCCTGGAACGTGATGGAATACGCCCGATGATGCTCTCCAAGCTCGCGGGGGCGCTGGGCACGTCAGGGCTGCTGTCATGACCGGAGAACGACCGTCCGGTTCTCGGCACGACGCCAGGGGTCTGGAGGAGGCAGCGGAAGGGCTGCGCGAGATCCTCGAGGTGGCCCGCGCGCTCGGGAGGATCTCCGACGAGGCCGAACTGCTCGATCTGATCAACACCACGGCGCGCGGCCAGCTCGGCTGCAACGTCTGCGCGATCGCGATCAGAGGCGACGACGGTGTCTTCAGGTACTCGGCGACATCGGGGTTGAGCGTGGAGGAGGACGGCGTGCTCCGCAGCCGGGTGCTCAGCCCGTCGGCCTTCGAGGCGCTGCGGGAGGCGGCGGCGCCAATTGGTGCGGTCTGCTGGGTCCCGCCGGGGCATCCGGTGCGCGATCGGCCGATGTGATCGCCGGCACGCTTCCGGTTGAATCATCGAACGCGCCGGGTCCCCCGCGGTCTGGTCCGCTGTTGTTCGCGCCTCTCATCGGCTTGGACGGCGAGCCGCTCGGGCTGTTGAATCCAGCTGATCCGCTGCACGGGTCCTTTCCCGGACCGCGCCAGACCCTCCTGCTCGAGACGCTCGCCGAGCTCACCGTCGTCGGTCTCGAGATCGTTCGTGCCCGAGCCGTCGAGCGTGCCGCGGTCGCGGTGGCGGAGGCGCAGCGGCGCCAACTCGAGGACCTTCTAGCCGCGAGCGCGCAGATCCGCGGTTACTACTCGTTGGACGAGGTGCTGCGCGAGATCGCGCGGGCGATGACCACCGCAGGGGGCTTCAGTCGCGCCGCCATCTATCTGCGGATGCCCGACGATGCTCTCGTGGTCGGCGCGACCGTGGGGCTCACCGAGGCCGAGAGCAAACAGCTGCGGGAGACCCCGGTAACGCTCGAGGAATTCGCTGAGGTCATGCAGCCGGAGATGCTGCTGAGCCGCTCGTACTTCCTCGACCACCGCAGGTTCAAGATTCCGCTCGAGCTCAACGACAAGCTGAACACTCCGGCTCGCGACCGGGAGTGGGCAGACGGTCAATGGCACCCTGAGGACATGCTCACAGTGAAGATCGTCGACGCCGATGGCGGTCTGCTCGGTCTCATCTCAGTTGACGAGTCGGTGAACGGACTGATCCCCGACCGCGCCCACGTTCAGGCCATCGAGTTCTTTGCCGACCAGTGCGCCGTCGCCGTGACCCACGCGCGCCGTTACGAAGAAGTGAGGGCGGAGGCGTTGACGGACTCGCTGACCGGGCTCGCGAACCGGCGTGCGCTGGATGCGGCCGTGGTTCGCGCAATCGCCCGTGCGCGTCGCGACGCCGCACTGTGCACCGTGCTTTTCATCGACATCGACCATTTCAAGGACATCAACGATTCTCTCGGCCACGCCGTGGGCGACTCCGTGCTGCAGGCCGTCGGGAGGGGGCTCCGGGATCGTCTTCGACGCGGCGATCTGCTGGCGCGCTACGGAGGCGAGGAGTTCGTCGCACTGCTGCCCGACACGGACCTCCAGGCCGCGTTGCGGGTTGCCGAGGTCCTCAGGAGCCGTATCGCCTCGCTCGACTTCGACCCGCTGACCGGCGGGCTGCCGGTGCGTGTCTCAATCGGCGTGGCGCAGCTCTCCGAGGAGCTCATGGGCGCGGGTTCACTGGTCTCCGCCGCCGACTCGGCGATGTACGAGGCCAAGCGCCAGGGGCGGAATCGAGTTGTCGTCGGCCCCTGAGCCCGGTGGTGGGAGGCTGTGCTACGACAGGGGGATGAAGCCGTCTGTCGAATGCATGACATTCCGCCGATTCCTGCCAAGCGCGCTCGTGGGTGTGGCGAGCGGTATGCGCTCCACGGTGGGACTGGCTGCAGTGATCGCCCGGGGAGATGCCGAGACGCTGCCTGCGGTGCTCTGCCACCGTCTTGCGGCGCCTGCTGCGGGCGTCGCAGTTGTCGTCGAGCTCGTGCTCGACAAGATGCCTTTCACCGGCTCCCGGCTCGAACCCGCAGGAATGGCCGGGCGCGTCGTGTTCGCGGGCGTGGCCGGAGCTCTGGTGGCGCGTGACCGGTCTCGATCTGTCGTCCCAGCTGCAGTAGTGGCCATTGCGGCCGCGGCGCTGACGGCGAAGGTTGCTCACGATCTTCGGGCTCGTCTCGCGGAACACGTGCCGGACCGCGCCGTTGCGATCATGGAAGACCTGGCCGCTTTGGGGACAGGGTTGGCCGGTTGCCGTTGTTGAGAGCCGCCGCCCTGCGGCCCTTGACTATTACGTGAAATGATATATCGTAAGATGACATGAACGGTCGCAGGCTCTTCCCGAAACCGGATCCTTCCCTCCTCGTGCTCTCCTCCCTCGCAGGAGGGCCGAAGCACGGCTACGCGCTAATGAAGGACGTCGAAGCCTTCGCCCGGGTGACTCTGGGCCCGGGGACCGTGTTCGGCTGCCTTGCTCGTCTCGAGGAGAGGGGCCTCGTCGAAGCGCTCGAACCGGAGGACCGGCGCCACCCCTACCGCTTGACTGCCGCGGGTGCGACTGCGCTCGAGCAGCAGCTTTGCGAGCTCGAGAGGGTGACTTCGATTGGTTCGAAGCGACTCGGAGCGACGAGGGATCACTTGTCTGACGGCCCGGCGGGAGCGCAGGCGTGACCTGGCCCGACGGGAGCAAACGGCGCGCCGCCCGCGTGCCGCTTCTCGCCCGGTGCGCTCTCGGCGCCTACCCCGGCTGGTGGCGCGAGCGGTACGGCCAAGACCAGGAGAGATTCCTGGAGGAACTTGCCGGTGACGACCGTCCGCTCCGTCGAGCTGTCATGGACCTTGCTGTTGGCGCGGTGCGAGCCCGGTTGCGCCCTGCGGGGATGCCGCAAACCGTCGGAGCGTGGCGGGACCGCGCTCGTGCCTCGATCGCCTGGGCGACGGTGCCGGCCATCGTCGGTCTCCTTCTCGTCTCGGCGATAGAGCAGCACTCGTTCCGGAGCTCCATGTGGGCCGGGCCCCATGTTCCTTTGAGCACAGGTGGACGCGTCGCGGCGGACGCGATGATGAGCTTCCAATGGGCGAGCATTGCCATGCTCGTTCTCCTCCTCGCGGGATGGGGACTCGTCGGGAGCCTGACGGATCGCGTGCCGGAGGGAGGAGCACGCAGACGGTGGCTGCTGCTCGTCACCGCCCCTTTGATAGCCGCTGTTGTCGAGATCGGGGTATCGATCCTGCGGGCCAGCCTCATGCTTGGTCCCTCGGCCGCGGCCGTTCACGGTGGTCAACCGCTGGCCGTTTCAGTGATCTCGATCGCGTGGGACGTGGTCGCAGTGGCGGGGCTGCTGAGTGTCTTCTGTGTGGTGCTCGGAGCCCGCAGCGCGGATCTGCGGGTGAGCGACCTCAGGGGCGGAGTGCGGCTTGCGCAGTTGACGGCCATCGTCATGTTGATCGCCGCGGTCGCGTCGATCGCGTGGGGCATCGGTGTCACGCACCAAGCGCCGATCCCGCGGGCCGACCTGATCGGCTCCGGTCCCGGGATCCATCCTTGGACCGGCATCCAGACCTCGATCGCGGCCGAGTGGTCGGTCGTCTCGGCCGGCCTCGCGGTCATCTCGGCTGTCACCGCCCGGGCCGCGCTCGTCGCACGCCGGAGCTACAGGATGGCTAAAGAGCTCCTCGTGCTTGGCGCATGATCGGGTCGGTGGGCACTCCAAAGCCCCTACGATGGCGGCTATGACCGTTCCGGTCGGACTCGAGCAGCTCCGTTCTGAAGCGGCCAAGTACGGGGACGCTCCCTACTTGCTGACCGTGTCGGACGACGGCCGTCCCCACGCGGTCTCGGTGCGCGTCAGCTGGGAGAACGGCGATCTCGAGCTCTCCGGCGGAACCCGCTCGCGTTCGAACGCATCGAAGCGGCCGGACGTCACCTTGTTGTGGCCGGCGATCGAAGACGGGGGCTTCAGCCTCATCGTCGACGGCTCGGCGAGCGTCTCTGACGAGCAGATCGTGGTACGGCCGGTATCCGCCGTACTCCACCGCTCGCTTGCCGCGAGCTCTGATCGGGAGGCCGGCTCGGAGTGCAAGCCGGTCCTGAGCCCTGAACCAGGTACCTAGGAGCGAGTGCGCGGCCCAGGGCGTCGCGCCTACGTGCCCGAGGACGCCGGATCGCTCGAGGCATTGCTCTTGGGCGCCGGGTTCGTCGCGGCGCAAGAGGAGGCGGACGAGCTCCGGGCGTGCGCGGCCGGCGATGCCGAACTGCTCGAGGCGCTCGTCGGGCGTCGTCTCACGGGAGAGCCACTCGCCTGGATCACCGGGACTGTCTCGTTCTGCAGTTCGGAGATCGGCGTCGATCCAGGTGTCTACGTTCCACGCTGGCAGAGCGAGCCGCTGGCGCTTCGCGCCGTCGAGCGCCTTCCAGCCAACGGTGTGGCGATCGATCTCTGCACCGGGGCCGGCGCGATGGCCAAGACTCTGGCCACTAGCCGTCCTGGTGCGCGGGTCGTCGCGTCCGATGTCGACGAACGTGCCGTTGCCTGCGCCGCTGCCAACGGCGTGGAGGTCTACTGCGGCGATCTGTTCACCCCGCTGCCCCGCACGCTTGAAGGCCGCGCAGATGTCGTCGTCGGCGTGGTTCCCTATGTGCCGACACCCGCGCTGGCACTGCTCCCGCGCGACACCTTCGCGTTCGAGTCGCCGCTGTTCTACGACGGCGGTCGCGAGGGCACCGAGATCCTCCGGCGCGTCCTTGCCGAGTGCCCCCGCTTCCTCCGGCGCGGCGGTGCTCTCCTGCTGGAGCTCGGAGGTGAGCAGGCGGACGCGCTCGGCGACGACCTCGATCGGCTCGGCTACGTCGACGTCGTCGTTCTCTTCGACCAAGACGGTGAGGTTCGCGGCATCGAGGTGACGCTCGGACAACGGTGCTGACGGCACCACCGTGAAACGATGTGTCGAGGGCCGTGGCCTCGATCAGGGCGCCGCCGCGAGCACGCATGCGACCGCGGCGGTAAGACGCCGGGCCGTCACCAGGTCCAGCATCTCGTTCGGCCCATGTGCGTTGCTGCCGGGCCCGAGCACGCCGGTGACGAGGAACTGGGCTTCGGGGAACAGCGACGCGAGCTCGGCCAGAAACGGAATCGTCCCGCCTTCGCTCATCGCTCCCGCCCGCCGTCCGAACAGGGCTTCCGAGGCCTCGTCGGTGGCTCGGGCGAGCCATTCCGCTTGCGGAGGCGCGTCGAAGCCCCTCGCCGCGTTCACCACGACGACCTTCACCCTCGCCCCCTGCGGCGGGTTCGCCGACAGTGTGCTGGCCACCGCTTCGGCCGCCCGGTCTGCGTCGACAGAGGGGGGCAGTCGAAGCGAGAGCTTCGCCGTCGTGAAGGGTCGCAGCACGTTGCCGCCGTCTTTCACCGAAGGCACGCCGTCGATCCCGATCACGGCGAGTGAAGGCATCCAGGTACGTCGAAGGAGCCGGTCGGCGCCGGCCCGACCGGAGAACTCGAGTGAAGGGACGGTCGGGAACTCGCCGAGAGCGGCTTTCCCGAGCTCGGCGGCCATCGTCTCGGCCGCGGCAAGATACCGGGCGGGCGGCTCGGCGAGGCATTCCGGGACGAGGATCTCGCCGGTCGCCTCGTCCTCGATACGAGAGAGCAGCTGGCGGACAAGGCGGAAGGACGAAGGCACGATGCCGCCGGCGAGCCCGCTGTGGACCCCTTCGGAGAGCACCTCGACGCTGAGGGTGACGACGAGCGAGCCACGGAGCGAGATGGTGTTCCAGAGCCGGTCGTAGGTGGCACACCCCGAGTCCAGGCAGACGACGAGGCCGGGCCCCGGCGGGCCTATGCGGGCCTCGACATCTTCGAGGTACGGGCCGAGATGCGGGCTGCCGCTCTCCTCGCTCGCCTCGATGAGGACGACACACCGGCCGTGTGGGGTATCGGTCGCGGCGAGAGCCGCGAGTGCGCCGATCGCGGCGAAGATCGAGTACCCGTCGTCAGCGGCTCCCCTTCCGTACAGGCGCTCGCCCTCGCGCACCGCGACGAACGGGTCGAGCCCCTCCCTCCAGCTGCCGAGGGGCGGCTGTTTGTCGAGGTGGCCGTAGAGCAAGGTGACGAGCCGAGTCGCGGCACCGGGCGTGGCCGGCACGTCCGCGATGATGGCGGGAGTCAAGCCCTCGTGTTCGACGATCTCGACGGCGCAGCCCGGGAGCGACCGCGACGCAGCCCACTCGGAGAGCAGCCGGGCAGCGCGACCGATCTCACCGTTGTCAGCCCAGCTGGGGTCGAAGTCCGGCGAAAGACAGGGGATCGCGACGTAGGACGATAGGGCATCTATGACGTGGTCCTCCCAGAGATCGTTCACGTAGCTTGCGAGCACCCCGGGCTTGGTGCGACAGGGATCCACAGCCATTGCTCCTTGCAGCTCGAAAAAAAGGCGCTGGCGAAGTCCGCCAGGAGGTGGACAATAGGGCCATGAACCGTCGTCCGCTTTCGGCCATCGTGCTCGCCGCGGGCGAAGGCACGCGAATGCGGTCGGCCACGCCGAAGCCGCTGCACCGGCTGTGCGGACGTCCGATGGTCCTGTACGTTCTCGACGCGCTTGGGGCGCTGAGCGTTGAGCGCGTCGCGGTCGTTGTCGGCCATGGAGCGACCGAGGTCGTAAAGACCATCCAGGCCGAAGCTCCCCGGCACCTCGCAATCGAGTTCGTGGAGCAATTCGAACCCCGCGGAACCGGCGATGCGGCCGCGGTGGCGCTCACGGGCCTGTCCGGCTCGTATGGGGCCGCTGATCTCGACGAGGGCGACGTCATCGTGCTGCCCGGCGACATGCCGCTGCTAGGAGGGGGGACGCTCTCGTCGCTCGTCGACGGCCATCGAGCCAACGGGGGCGCTGCGACGCTACTCACCGCCCGGCTGGATCAGCCGAACGGCTACTCGAGAATCGTCCGCGACAAGGACGCACGCGTGGCCCGCATCGTCGACGAGCCTGACGCCACCGAGCTCGAGCGCCAGATCGACGAGGTCGCCACGAATGTCTACTGCTTCAAGCACGGTGTCCTCGCTCCGGCGCTGCGCCGGCTGTCGCCGTACAACTCTCTCGGTGAGTACTACCTGACCGACACGGTCGCAGTTCTCCACGACGCCGGGTACGCGGTCACGACGGTCGTGGTGCGGGACCCGGTCGAGGCCCTGGAGGTGAACGACAGGGCTCAGCTCGCCGCTGCTGAGGCAGAGTTGAGGGCGCGTATCAACAGACGGTGGATGCGTCGCGGCGTCACGATGTGGGATCCGGGGCGGACCTACCTGGACGCGTCCGTTCGCCTTGCTGCGGACGTCACGCTGCTCCCCGGTGTGATCCTGCAGGGCACGACGACCGTAGGTGCCGGAGCCGTGCTCGGGCCCTCGGTTCACCTTGTCGACTGTGAGGTCGCGCCTGGCGCGACGCTCAGCCACACGGTCGCCTCGCACGCGGTGATCGGCGAGCAATGCTCGGTCGGCCCTTACGTCGTCCTCGAGGAGGGGACACGGTTGGCGCCTGGCGAGCGGGTTGGGCCGTTCTTGACACCGGGCATCGGAGGGACGAGCTGAGCATGGGGGCAGCCTTCGGCCCTAGGCTTCCGCCGCGCGTTCCGAGCACGCCGGTCACATTGCCCGGGGCTCGCAAAGGAGGCGAGTCGTGGAGATGATGCCGAAACGGCGGCTGGAGCTGGTTAGCGGCAAGACCCACCCGGGGTTGGCGGAGGAGATCGCCTCTTGCCTGGGTGTCACCTTGAGCGAGACCAACATCCGGAGGTTCGCCGACGGCGAGATCCATTGCCGTTTTGACGCATCCATGCGCGGTGCAGACATGTTCATCGTGCAGACCCACTCAGGGCCGGTGAACGACTCCATCATGGAGCAGCTGATCATGGTCGACGCTGCCAAGCGCGCGTCGGCGCATCGGATCACCGCCGTCTGCCCCTACTACGGCTACTCACGCCAGGACCGCAAGGCCACGGGCCGCGAGCCGATCACGGCCAAACTGGTCGCGGACCTGCTGTCAGCGGCCGGAGTCGACCGGGTTGTGAGCGTGGACCTCCATTCAGGCCAGATCCAGGGCTTCTTCGACGTACCGGTGGACCATCTCACCGCGGCCCCGGTGTTGCTGGACTACCTGCGCCAGTACGGGGCAGACGACCTCGTCGTCATCGCTCCGGACGCAGGCCGGGTGAAGGTCGCCGAGCGCTACAGCCAGTTGCTCGACACCGACCTTGCGCTAGTGCACAAGAGACACCCGCGCGGGACCTACAACGAGGTCGAGGCGATGGACGTGGTCGGCGTAGTGAGGGGCCGGCCGTGCGTGATCATCGACGACCTGATCGACACCGCCGGCACCGTGTGCGCCGCTGCCTACCGGCTCGTGGAGGCGGGCGCTACTGACGTCTGGGCCATGGCGACACATGCCTTGCTCTCGGACCCCGCGCTCGACCGGCTCAACGCCTCCCCGATCAGCCGTGTGATAGTCACGAACACGCTCCCGCTGCCGGTCTACCTACGGATTCCCAAGCTCGAGGTGCTCTCGATCGCGAAGATCGTCGCGGATGCGATCCGCGCCGTGTTCGAGGACACTTCGGTGTCGGAGATATTCGGCGGTCAGAACCTTCTCTGAGATCTCGCGCGCGCTCTCGGAGGTGCCGCTCGACCGTCCGAGCCGAGCAGGCTCCCACGATCGCCTACAATCGGAGTCCTGCAGCGTAAACGCACCGTAGGTGTGGTCGCGTCCGTCGCTGTACCAGCCCGCCTTCTTTTCTGCAGGAGCGTCACATGGCCGAGATCACACTCAACGTCGAGTCGGGTCGCCCACTGGGCACGCGGCCGAGCGGACGACTCCGTACAGCGGGGAAGATCCCCGGCGTCGTGTACGGGCACGGCATGGCTCCGATACCTGTGGCCATCGGTGCCCGCGACCTCCGAGCAGCGTTGACGACCGAAGCGGGCCTCAACGCGCTGCTCAGCTTGAGGATCGGGGATACGACGCACCTTGCGATCGCGAAAGTGCTCCAGCGCCACCCGGTGCGTCAGACCGTGACGCACGTCGACTTCCAGGTCGTGCGGCGTGACGAGATCGTCACGGCCGAGGTCCGGATCGCCCTTGTAGGAGACTCCGAGGCGGTGCACCGCGTCGAGGGCACGATCGACCAGGAGCTGCTGAGCCTGCAGATCAAGGCCAAGCCGGGCGACGTCCCTGTGGTCATCGAGATCGACATCTCGGCTCTCGAGGTGGGTGACTCCTTGCGGGTGTCGGACCTCGTGCTTCCCGAGGGAGTGACGACCGAAGTCGATCCCGAGGCCGCGGTCGCGATCGCGCACATGCCACGCGCTCTTGAGCCAGAGCCCACGGCCGAGGCCGAGGGAGCAGAAGTCGTCGGAGGCGAACAGCCAGCCGCTTCCGACGAAGGCTGAGAGCGGGCAAGCTGTTCAGAGGTATCCGCGCCGTTCGTTCCCGCGCAGCCGGCGGGGACCGAGAGCACGTGAGCTCCGCCGACCTGCTCGCTGTGGGGCTCGGCAACCCGGGTCCGGAGTACGAGGGGACCCGGCACAACGCCGGCGCCGATGCTTTGCGGCTGGTCGCGCGGCGCCACTCGGGGAAGCTGCGTGCGGAGAAGGGCTCGAGCGCCGAGACCGCGGTCGTGCGCATCGGCGGCAAGGCTCTCGTGCTGGCAGTTCCCCAGACTTATGTGAACGAGTCGGGTATCGCGGTCAGGGCCCTCGCCCGGCGGTACCTCGGGGCTGAGGAAGCGCCGGGCTCCGGCGAGGGCGGGCGTGGTCGCGGCCCCCTCGTCTTTGCTCCAGGCGCACTGGTGATCGTTCACGACGAGCTGGACCTCGAGCCGGGCGTGGTCCGCGTCAAGCTCGGGGGAGGAACCGCCGGCCACAACGGGCTTCGCTCGATCCAGTCGCATCTCCGCCATCTCGAGTTCGCCCGGGTCCGCATCGGCGTCGGCAAGCCCCCGAGCCCGGCTGCCGGGGCGGACTATGTGCTGAGGCGTGCCTCGCGTGCCGACCGGGACCTGATCTCCGTAGCCGTCGAGGTGGCCGCCGATGCCGTCGAGTGCCTGCTCCTGGAGGGACCTGAAGTGGCATTGAACAGGTTCAACACGCGGGCGTGAGCCAACCGCAGATGAGCCCCCGGCCACTTGCAGCCCTTCCCGGCCTGCTCGCCGGCGAGGCTGCCATCGCCGAGCTACTCGGTGTCGACGATGCCATCGTCGCGGTCCCAGAATCGGCGCGGTCAGTCGTGCTGGCCGCCCTCGCCGAGCTGAGCACGTCGCCAACGGTGCTCGTCGCGACCGCGACCGCCCGAGAGGCCGAGCAGCTCGTGCACGATCTGGCGCCGTTCTTGGGCTCCGACGCAGTCGAGCTGCTGCCGGCATGGGAGACACTTCCTTTCGAGCGCGTGTCGCCCGCGACCGAGACGATGGGCCGCAGGCTTCGCACGATGTGGCGCCTGCGCAATGGTTCGACGGGTGGCTCCATGCCCCAGCCGGGTTCCGGCTTGCAGCACCGGACAGGCGTCGTCGTTGCACCGATCCGCGCACTTCTGCAAAGGCTCGGCCCGAGAGTCGAAGACGCCGAGCCGGTCGTGGTCCGCCAGGGTTCGGACCTGGACCCCGAGGACCTCGTGGCGCGCCTGGTCCATGCCGGGTACCGGCGCGAGTACCAGGTCGAGGCGCGGGGAGAGCTTGCGGTCCGGGGCGGGATCATCGACGTCTTCGGGTCGACTGCAAGCCTTCCGATCCGCATCGACCTGTTCGGCGACGAGGTCGAGCGGCTTACGGTCTTCGAGGTCGCGAGCCAGCGTTCGGTAGTCGATCTCGAGCAGGCCGAGCTCTTCGGCTGCCGCGAGGTCGTGCTCACCGAAGACGTGCGCGACCGCGCTCGGAAGCTGTCCCTGGACGCCCCGGTCGCCCGCGAGAATTTCGCGAGGATCGCGGACGGGGAGCTCTTCGACGGCATGGAGTCATGGATGCCGTGGCTCAGCGCGGAGGAGCACCTCTTCACCGACCTGCTCGACGCGCGCTCGCGGATCGTGCTCGTCGAGCCGCGACGCCTACGTGACCGCGCGGCCGAGCTTTTGGACGAGGAGGTCGCGCTCAGCGAGAGCCTGGCGACGACCTGGGGGCTCCAGGCGACCGACATCACCGAAGGGATGCCGAGGCTCCACCTCGGCTTCGACCGGCTCTTGCAGCACACCTCCGCCAAGGTCGCGTCGCTGCTCCCCGTCGCCGAGAGCTCGCGCACGGTCACGCTTCAGGCCTCGGGCTGGCCGCCGGTACTGGGCGATTCCGCCGGGCTCGCCCATCGCCTGGGTGAGCTCGCCCACAGAGGCAACCGGGTCGTGATCTGCGCCGACGGCCGCGGGAGCGCGGAACGAATGGCTGCCGTGCTCGACGGCGAGGGCCTCTCGTGCAGCCTCCTCCTCGACGAGCCGCAGGACCAGATCGACGCCGAGATCCGCCGGCCTGGCGTCCACATCGTCGTCGCGCCCTTGGACCGCGGAGGCCTCATCGCCTCCTCGAAGCTCGCCATCGTCGCCGAGCCGGACGTGACAGGGAGGCGGCGCCCGCACCGACAGGCGCGGCCGCGACCGCGCGCGACGGAGGGTTTCTTCGACGACCTGGCCCCGGGCGACTACGTCGTCCACAACGTGCACGGTGTCGCCCGTTTCGCCGGCATGGTGACCCGGTCGATGGGTGGCGCCGAGCGCGACTACCTGCTGCTCGAGTACCGCGGCGGCGACAGGCTGTACCTGCCCTCCGAGCAGATCGACGCCATCACGCCCTACACCGGAGGCGAATCGCCTGCGCTCAACCGGATGGGAGGGACGGAGTGGTCCCGCCAGAAGGCGCGGGTGCGCGCCGCGGTCCGGGAGGTGGCCAAGGAGCTCGTCGAGTTGTACCGGCGACGCCAGACCACTCCCGGCCACGCGTTCGCGCCCGACACACCCTGGCAGACCGAGCTCGAGCAGGCCTTCTTCTATCCGGAGACCCCGGACCAGCTCAAGGCGATCGACGACGTGAAGGCCGACATGGAGCAGGCCCTCCCGATGGACCGGCTCGTCTGCGGAGACGTCGGCTTCGGCAAGACCGAGGTCGCGGTGCGCGCGGTGTTCAAGGCGGTGCAGGACGGGCACCAGGCCGCCATCCTCGTGCCGACGACGCTTCTCGCGCAGCAGCACTTTCAGACGTTCTCCGACAGGTACGCGCCGTACCCGATCCGAGTCGAGGTCCTGTCCCGTTTCCTCACCACCTCGGAGGCTCGCAAGGTCGTCGACGGCCTGGCCAAAGGGTCGGTCGACGTCGTGATCGGGACCCATCGCCTCCTCACGCCCGACGTCCGCTTCAAGAGGCTCGGTCTTCTCGTGGTCGACGAGGAGCAGCGCTTCGGGGTTTCCCACAAGGAGGCGATCAAGCAGCTGACCATCGGCGTCGACGTGCTGACCTTGACCGCGAGCCCGATCCCGCGCACGCTCGAGATGAGCCTGACGGGCATCCGGGACCTCTCGCTTATAACCACCCCGCCGTCAGAGCGTCAGCCGATCCTCACCTACGTGGGAGAGCACGACGAACGCGCCGTCGCCGAGGCGATCCGGCGAGAGCTGTTGCGCGAGGGCCAGATCTTCTATGTCCACAATCGGGTGCACGACATCGAGCGCGTCGCCGCCGAGCTGCGCACGCTCGTCCCCGATGCCCGGATCGCCGTTGCCCACGGCCAGATGGACGAAGGGACCCTCGAGCAGGTCGTGCTCGACTTCTGGGCAGGGGCCTACGACGTGCTGGTCTGCACGACGATCATCGAGTCGGGCATCGACATGCCCTCGGTCAACACCCTCGTCGTGGACCGGGCCGACCGCCTCGGTCTCGGCCAGCTGCACCAGTTGCGCGGCAGGGTCGGGCGTGCAGGCAGGCGTGCTTACGCCTACTTGTTGTTCCCTCCGGACCGTGTCCTCTCCGAACAGGCCTACGAGCGGCTCCGGACGATCGGCGAGCACACCGAGCTCGGATCGGGATTCAAGATCGCGATGCGCGACCTCGAGATCCGAGGTGCCGGGAACCTGCTCGGCAGGGACCAATCGGGCCATATCGCGGCGGTCGGCTACGACCTGTACGTCCGGCTCGTGGCCGAAGCCGTCTCGGAGCTGAAGGGCGAGCCCATCCGCGTCCCGGTGGACATCACCGTCGACCTGCCGGTCGACGCCTTCTTGCCGCCGGAGTACGTGGAACGTGAGGACCTCCGCCTCGAGGCTTACCGCAGGCTGGCGGAAGTTCGCGATCCCGCTGCGGTGGAGGACCTGCGCACGGAATGGCTGGACCGCTACGGCCCGTTGCCTCGGGAGGCGGAAGCTCTCGTCGCCGTCGGGCGCTTAAGGGCCGAGTGCGTCCGCACTGGCGTCACAGAAGTGACGGCGTCGGTCGCCCGGCCCGGCGCGGGGGGCCCGGGACGAACTGGCGAAGCCGTGGCTCGCCTCGCGCCGATCCGGCTGCGGGCGTCGGCAAGGGTGCGCCTCGGCCGCTTGCATCCCCGGGCGATAGTGAAGGAGGAGGTCGACCAGATCATCGTGCCGGTTCCCGCAGGGCCCGATCTCGCAGACCGGCTTGCCACGTTGTTGCGCGAGCTCGTGCCGGCCGAGGCCAGCGATGCTGCCCGTCCTGATCCCGATGCGGCCGCCGCCGCGGCGCGGACCATGGCGGCTGGCAACCGCGAGCGTCGCGCCCCTAGCATCTGAGAATCGTGAAGAGACTTCCCGCCGCGCTCGCAAGCCTGGCAGCGCTCTGCGCCTTGATGTTCGGGCTGTCCGGGTGCAACGTCCGTTTCTCTCCTTACGCGGCTGTCGTCAACGGCTCTGAGATCTCCCAGACCCAGCTGCGCGATGCGCTGACGGCGGTCGTGGACAATGCCGGCTACAAGTGCTCGATCGCAAGCAGTGGAACGACGCAGATCGCAGGTGCCGGTGAGGGCACTTACAACTCCACCTTCAGCGCCACGGTGCTCTCGATCCTCATTCAGGACAAGGTCGTCCGCCAGGAGGTCGAGCGGCTGGGGCTTCCGGAGCCGTCGGCCTTGGGACCGGTTGCCCTTTCTCAGCTCCAGGCGGCCTCCGCACCTGCGAGCAGCTGCACGGGATCGGGCGCCTCGGTCCTTGCCGCGTTCCCCGCGTCCTATCGACAGCTGCTGCTCAGGTTCCAGCTGGACGAGGACGCCCTGAGCGCACACCTGGCCGGCACCACGCTCAACCCGGGTCCGCTCGGCGCCTACGTGGCTCGCCACAAGACAAAGATGATGCTGGCCTGCGTGTCGGTGATCGAGACCGGCACCAAGGCGACGGCCCTGTCCCTGCGGAGCCAGATCCTGAGTGGCACTAACTTCGCGGTCTTGGCCAAGGCCCACTCGATCGACTCGACGACCGCCGCCGAAGGAGGCGTCATCGGGTGCATTCCTGACGCGGACTTCAACGCTCCGCTCAACAACGTGATCGCCGGGTTGACCGTCGGGCGCGTCTCGAGTCCCATCTCGTTCAGCTCGGACTGGCTGCTCCTGCTGGTGAGCCGGCGGGAGTCGGAGACTTCTCAGCAGTTGATCCCCAGCCTGGTCGCCCAGGAACAGAGCGCGTTGAACACGTTCTTCCCCCGTCTCCTGGGATCGGCCAAGGTCGAGGTCGACCCTCAATATGGCACCTGGAGCACCAAGGGGACCCTTGCCCGGGTTCAGGCAAATGCCGGACCGCCGGCCGACATCGTGCCCAACGCGGGCGCCAACGCCGGCCCGAAAGCCTCCGGCTAGAGGGCGGTCTGCCCTGCACGCCCACCGTCCCGATCAGCACCCTCGATGAGCGCTGATCAGAACCGGCGCCCGACTGTCGTCGCCGTCGGCCTCGGTCCCGCCGGGCCCGAGCACACCACGCCGGCAGCTGTCGAGGCGCTCTCGAACGCGCCGGTGGTGTTCCTGCGCACGTCGCGCCATCCGGCCGCTGCGAGGTGGCTCGAGCTCACGAACGTGGTCGGACTCGATCACTGCTACGAGGGCGCAGCGACCTTCGACGAGGTGTACCGATCGATAGTCGACATCGTGCGCGCCGGGGCGGCCGAGCACGGCAGAGTCGCCTACGCGGTTCCCGGGTCGCCGGCCGTTGCCGAGCGCACCGTCGAGCTTCTCCGCTCCGAGGAGTCCATCGAGCTTGAGGTCGTCCCGGGCCTGTCCTTCTGCGATCTCGCCTGGGCACGGCTCGGCATCGATCCGATCGAGTCAGGCGTCAGGTTTGTGGACGCGGAGAGCTTCGCCGTCCAGGCCGCCGGCGACGCCGGGCCGCTGCTCGTCGGGCAGTGCTGGTCACAAGGTTTGCTCTCCTCGGTCAAGCTCTGTTTCGACACCGATCCCGGGCAGGCAGTCCTCCTTCACCACCTGGGTCTGGCCGACGAGGTCATCGTCGAGGTCCCGTGGTCCGAGATCGACAGGACGCTCGAGGCCGATCACCTGACCTCGTTGTACGTGCCGCATCTGGCGGTGCCGATCGCGCGGGAGCTGACGCGCCTGGCCGAGCTCGTGCGGGTACTGCGCGCGCGGTGCCCGTGGGACCGTGAGCAGACGCACCACTCTCTCGTGCAGCACCTGCTCGAGGAGACCTACGAGGCGATGGAGGCCATCGAGTTGCTGGGGGACGACCCGGCCGGCGCCCCACCCGCAGTGGCCGCCCACGTATCGGAAGAGCTCGGGGACCTCCTGTGCCAGGTGCTGTTCCACGCGACGCTCGCGGAGGAAGAGGGCCTGTTCGACCTGGCCGACGTCGCGAGCAGCGTCCACGACAAGCTCGTGGTCCGCCACCCTCACGTATTCGGCGACGTCACGGCGACCACGGCGGGCGACGTGCTCGCAAACTGGGAACGCAACAAACAGGTCGAGAAGAAGCGCACGCACCTGTTCGAGGGGATCCCCGCCGCGATGCCCGCCCTGGCAAGGGCAGCCAAGGCCGAGCGCAAGCTGGCGAGCGTGGAGCTGGGCTGGCCGGCGACGGGACTGGATGCCGGCGCTCTCGTCGCGGCGTTGGCCGGGATGTTGGTGCTAACCGACCCGGACGCCCGTGCCGACCGGGACTCGGCCGCGGCCGTCGGCTCGTTGCTGTTGGAGGAGGCGAGACTCGTCGCGCACTGGGGCGAAGACCCCGAGTTGCTCTTGCGCCAGGCCCTCGACCGGCTAGGCGCCAAGCTGGCCGTGGCCGAGGCAGCCGCAAGGGACTCCGGGACCGACCTCGCATCGTTGGATCCCGCCGTTCGCCTCGAGCTGTGGCGCGCGGCAAACGCCGAGCCCTGAGGCCCGCGCCCGCACTGCGAAACGCTGGCACAGTCCGGACCCGCCACTTTGCTAACTTGGATCACACCTTTCACAGGAGACACAGGCGAGTGAGCCGGATAGCGCACCTTTCCGCACGGGAGGTCCTCGATTCCCGGGGCGATCCCACCATCGAGGTGAGCTGTCGTCTCGACTCAGGTGCGACAGGGAGCGCGATCGTGCCTTCCGGCGCGTCGACAGGCCGTTTTGAGGCCGTCGAGCTGAGAGACGGCGGCGACCGTTACGGCGGCAAGGGTGTTCGCAAGGCCGTGGGACACGTGAACGGGGAGATCGCCGGCACGCTGCGCGGCCTCGAGGCCTATGACCAGCGGGCGGTTGACCTGGCGCTGATCGACCTCGACGGCACCGCGGACAAGTCCCGCCTCGGGGCGAACGCGATCGTCGGCACCTCACTCGCCGTCGCGCGCGCGGCAGCCTCGGATGCGGCGGCGCCGCTCTACCGCTACCTCGGAGGAGTCGACGCTCACGTCCTGCCGGTGCCGATGATGAACGTGCTGAACGGCGGCGCGCATTCGGACAACAACGTCGATTTTCAGGAGTTCATGGTCGTCCCGGTCGGTGCTGCCTCGTTCGCCGAGGCAGTCCAGTGGGGTGCAGAGACCTACCACGCGCTTCACCGGGTCCTGCACAGCCGCGGGCTGGCCGGATCGGTCGGCGACGAAGGCGGTTTCGCCCCGGATCTCGAGTCCAACGAGGACGCGCTCGAGATGCTGGTCGAGGCGATCGGGGCCGCCGGGCGGGTGCCCGGCGACGAGGTCGCGCTGGCGCTCGACCCGGCGTCGAGCGAGCTCTGGCACGACGGCGTCTATGTGCTCGAAGGCGAGGGTCGGACCCTCTCCTCCGATGAGCTTGTCACCTACTGGGTCGACCTCGTCGACCGTTACCCCATCATCTCGCTCGAGGACGCCATGGCCGAGCAGGACTGGGAGGGATGGGTGGCGCACACTTCTGCACTCGGCGATCGCATCCAGATCGTCGGCGACGACGTCTTCGTCACGAGCGCCGAGAGGCTCGAACGGGGGATCGCGGCCGGCGTGGCGAACGCCATCTTGGTGAAGGTCAACCAGGTCGGAACCCTGACCGAGACGTTGGCCACCGTGGCGACTGCGACGCGCGCCTCGTACCGGTCCGTGATCTCGCATCGGTCGGGCGAGACCGAGGACACCTTTGTCGCCGATTTGGCGGTCGCGACCAACTGCGGCCAGATCAAGACGGGCGCACCGGCCCGCTCCGAGCGCGTCGCAAAGTACAACCAGCTCCTGCGAATCGAGGAGCAGCTCGGCGGATCGGCCGAGTACCTGGGTCAAGCCGCGTTCGCCGGTTCGCATGGAGGCGGCCTGTCATGATCCGACGAGCCCGGTTGTTCTTCTTCGCGGCGTTGTTGATCGCCGTGGTCGTCCTCGTGGCCAACTTCCCCCTCGGCGCGCTTGTCCAAGGGCGGTCGGCGGTCCGGACCGACAGTGCCCAGCTCGTGGCGTTGCAAGCGGAGAACCGGGCGCTTTCGTCACAAGTGCGGGCACTGCACGATCCGGCGACGATCGGTCGGATCGCGCATGAGGAGTACGGCTTGATCACCCCTGGCCAGCGCTCCATAGTCGTGCTGCCCGGGCCTGCCGGTTCCTCTTCCTCCACACCCGACCCGCTCGCGGACAACCCGATCCCCTCCTCCGATCTCCTGCCGAGCGACGCGATCCTCGGTCCGAGCGCGCGAGCCGCACAACCACTGGTGCACGAGCCGGGTTTTTGGCACCGCGTCCTCGACAGCTTGGAGTTCTGGCACTCGCTGTTCTGATCGACGCTTGCCTGCGATGTGAGCGAAACGGGGCTGGTATGCCATTAGCCTCGGGCGCCACGTGGTGGAGGTGATGGCTCGATGAAGGAAGTGATTGCGGACATCGACCGGTGGCAAGCCGCGGGCCGGCGCGTCGCGATCGCGCGAGTGATCGGCGTAGAAGGCTCCGGGCCAAGAGACCCGGGCGCCACGATGGCCGTGAGCGAGGACGGTGAGGTCGCGGGCTCGGTGTCAGGCGGCTGTGTCGAGGGCGCAGTCGTCGTCGAGGCGCTTGCCGTGCTCGAGAGCGGCACGCCGAGGGTGTGCACCTTCGGCTATTCCGACGACGAGGCCTTCGCCGTCGGGCTGACGTGCGGCGGCACGGTGCATGTCCTCGTGGAACCGCTCGACTGGTGACCGGAAGGGCCGACAAGTGAGCGGCGAGCTCTATCGCGAGCTTCGTTCGGCGCTGCTCGGCGACGAGCCGGTCGTGCTCGCGACGGTCACCTCCGTCGAGGGCGCGGCCCAAGGCCGCACTGCGCTCGCGGCCAAGCTTGTGGTCCGGCCGGACGGCCGGTGCCTCGGCACCCTCGGCGACCCGGAGCTGGACCGGATCGCGACGCGCGACGCGTTGGCGGCTCTCGACCGGGGTGTGATGGTGACCCGGCACTACGGCCCGCACGGAGAGGCACGGCGGGCAGAGGTCGCGGTCTTCATGGAGGTCTTCGCCCCTCCGGCGCGGCTCATCGTGTTCGGCGCCGTTGATTTCACGCGGGCGCTTGTCGAGGTGGGCAAGGTGCTTGGCTTCGCGGTCACGGTCTGCGATCCCCGCCCTGTCTTCGCGACCAAGGCTCGCTTCCCGCTGGCCGACGAGGTCGTTGTCGAGTGGCCGGACCGGTACATGGACCGGATCGGCTCCGAGCTGGGACCTCGTGACGCCGTTTGCGTTCTCACGCACGATACGAAGTTCGACGTCCCCGCCATCCTCGGGACGCTGCGGACTCGGGCCGGTTATCTCGGCGCCATGGGCTCACGGCGGACCCACGAGCGGAGATGGTTGCGCTTGGTCGAGGCGGGTGCCGACGAGGCGGAGCTGAACGAGCGCCTCATGAGCCCGATCGGCCTCGACATCGGCGCCCGGACCCCTGAAGAGACCGCTGTGGCGATCTGCGCCGAGATCATCGCCGCGCGCACCGGCCGGGCCGACGGCTTCGTCACTACGCTGCGCAGCGCGGCGGGCGCCATCCACCGGGGCTGACCGTCCGTCGAGGCGGCTGGGCCGCCCCGCTGTAGCAGCTCGAGCGTTACGCTGCCGGAGATGTCTGTTGCTGCGGTGATCCTGGCCGCAGGCGCCGGGACTCGCTTCAACAGGGATGACCCCGGTGCCAGCCCAGGTGCGAAGCTGCTCGCCAAAGCGCGCGGAAAGCCACTGATCGAATGGGCGATCGGCCCAGCGGTCGAAGCCGAGCTCGACGAGCTCGTCGTCGTCTGCGGCGCAGTTGACCTGAGCGGGGTCGTGCCCGATGCAGCGACGCTGCTGCGCAACGAGGACTGGTCCTTGGGCCAGGCCACCTCACTGAGGGTTGCGCTCGACTGGTGCGCTCGACAAGGCCACTTGTCGGCAGTGGTCGGTCTGGGCGACCTTCCCGGGCTGACAGCGGACTCGTGGCGCACCATTGCGGCAGCGCGCGGAGGCCCGATCGTCTTCGCGACCTACTACGGCCGGCGCGGGCACCCCGTGCGGCTCGACGCCGAGATCTGGTCGCTGCTCCCCATAAGCGGTGACGAGGGTGCCCGGTCCCTGGCCAACCGTCGACCGGAGCTCGTTACCGAACTAGCGTGCGAGGGCACGACAGTTGACATCGACACTCAGGAGGACCTGCGACGATGGAACTGAAAGACGAATTCGAGGTCCCGCTCCCAGTTGCCGAGGCCTGGGCAGTGCTCACAGACCTCGAGAAGATCGTGCCCTGCGTGCCGGGAGCCGAGCTTCGGGAAGTTGAGGGCGACGAGTTACGGGGCGTCATGAAGGTCAGAGTCGGGCCGATCACGGTGTCGTACCGGGGAAGCGCCCGTTTCGAGTCGCTCGACGCCGACGCCCACAGGGCCGTGCTGAAGGCGGAAGGTCGCGAGGTCCGGGGGCAAGGAAACGCGACCGCCGTGATCACAGCGACCCTCTCACGGTCGGCGGGAGGCACGAGGGTCCGGGTCGCCACGAACCTCACCGCCAGCGGCAAGCTCGCCCAATTCGACCGCGGCGAGGTGGCCGAGGCGTCGGGCAAGCTCGCCGCCGAGTTCGCCCGCAATCTGGAATCGACCGTGCTGGAGGCGCCCGGGGCCGCCACGCCCG
>CABEDI010000276.1_pt1 | contig 21352 bp, 18 predicted proteins | sample 3422911 | NCBI WGS metagenome assembly CABEDI01 (sample SAMEA5534329, study PRJEB31848) | metagenome | biome: tundra; feature: field; material: soil | place: USA | collected 2013-05 | depth 0.15 m | reverse complement strand
TTCTCGAAGGGGTATTCGGTGGTCGTGGGCCGGATCGGTATCTCGGCGGCGAGCGCCAGGAACTCCTCGCCGTCGCGCCTCGAGTTCGCGGTCACGCTGACCAGCTCTCGCTCCTCGAAGAGGTAGCTCTCGTAGTTGAGCGTGGGGATGTCGGAGAGGTGGATGCCGGCGATCGCGAGCCGGCCGCCGCGGTCCAAAGCTGCCATAGCCGGGAGGACGAGCGTTCCGACCGGGGCAAAGAGGATGGCCGCGTCGAGCGGCTCCGGTGGAGGATCGTCGGCTCCCTGTACAGACGCGCACCCGAGGAGGAGCGCGAGCTCCCGAGCGTCGGGCGCCCTCGTCATGACGTGCACGGTCGCGCCCTCGTAAAGGGCAACCTGGGCCGTCAGGTGAGCGGAACCTCCGAAGCCGTAGATGCCGAGCCGGCCACCCGGCCGCAGGCCCGACCGCCGCAGAGCCCTGTAGCCGATGATGCCGGCGCAGAGCAGTGGGGCGGCTTCGCGGTCGGAGAACACCTCCGGGATCCGGTAGGCGTACCGCTCGTCCACCACCGCGTACCCGCAGTAGCCGCCGTCGGCGTCCCAGCCCGTGAAGAGGGGTTCGATGCAGAGGTTCTCGTCACCTCGCACGCAGAAACGGCACGCGCCGCACGTCGAGCGCAACCACGCGATCCCGACGCGCTCGCCCTCGGCAAAGCGCTGCGCGTCCCGGCCCTGTGCGGCCACGTGGCCGACTACCTCATGGCCCGGGACGACACCTGGGCGGCGAGGAGCAAGGTCGCCCTCCACGAGGTGCAGGTCCGTGCGGCAGACGCCGCAGACGTGCACCTTCACGAGGATCTCGTTCGGGCCAGGCTCGGGAACGTCGCGGTCGACGAGGCGCAACGAGCGCTCGGCGGCCGGCGCCGGGTGATCAAGCGCCCAGGCCCTCACGCCGCGGCCGAACCCGACCCCGCCGAGGCCGATCCCTCTCCAGAGGCGGCCGAGCCCGACGCAGGCTCGAGAGCCGAGGCGACGAGCTCGGCGACATCGGTCACGAGATGCACGGTGAGGCCCTCGAGGACGTTCGCCGGTACGTCGTCCAGATCGGGGCCATTGCGGGCCGGGAGGAAGATCTCGGTCAGCCCGGCGCGATGAGCGGCGAGCAGCTTCTGCTTCACTCCGCCGATCGGGAGCACGCGACCGTTCAAGGTGACCTCGCCGGTCATGCCGACCTCGGAGCGCACAGGCCGACCTGAGGCGAGAGATGCCAGGGCCGCGACCATCGTGACGCCCGCTGACGGCCCGTCCTTGGGCACCGCGCCCGCCGGTACGTGCAAGTGGATGGCGCCGTTGGCAAGCCGTTCGGTGTCTATGCCGAGAGCGTCGCCATGGGAGCGCAGGTACGACAGAGCGATCTGGGCGGACTCCTTCATGACGTCGCCGAGCTGGCCGGTAAGCACCAGACGCGGCTCGCCCTCCATGACTGTCGCCTCGATGAACAGCACGTCCCCACCGGCGCCGGTGACGGCCAAGCCGGTTGCGACGCCCGGGACGGCGGTCCGCTCGGCCGACTCGGGCGTGAAACGGGGGCGGCCGAGGAATCCCTTCAAGTCCTTCGTCCCGACCTCGACAGGCGTGGATTCGGAGTCGCCCGCGAGACGCGTCGTCACTTTCCGGAGGATCTTTGCGATCGCCCGCTCGAGCTGGCGAACTCCGGCCTCATGTGTGTACTCCGTAGCGACGACCCGGAGAGCCGCCTCGTCGATGCCGACCTCGTCAAGAGCGAGCCCGGCGAGGTCGATCTGGCGTGGCACCAGGTGGTTGCGAGCGATCGCGACCTTCTCGTCCTCGGTGTAGCCGTCGAGGCGGACGAGCTCCATCCGGTCGAGAAGTGCCGCGGGAACCGTGTCCGCGACGTTCGCCGTGGCAAGGAAGAGCACGTCCGACAAGTCGAGCTCGATCTCCAGGTAATGGTCCCTGAAGGTGTGGTTCTGCGCCGGGTCGAGCACCTCGAGCAACGCCGAGGTGGGGTCACCCCGGTAGTCGCTGCCGAGCTTGTCGATCTCGTCGAGCAGCACGACCGGGTTCATCGACCCGGCTTCACGGATCGCCCGCACGATGCGTCCCGGAAGGGCGCCGACATAGGTGCGGCGGTGGCCGCGGATCTCGGCCTCGTCACGCACTCCGCCGAGCGACACACGGACGAACTTGCGTCCCAACGCCCGGGCGACGGATTCGCCGAGCGAGGTCTTGCCGACCCCCGGCGGCCCGACGAGCGCGAGCACGGCTCCGGAACCGCGACCGCCCACGATCTGGAGGCCACGAGCCTGGCGACGACTGCGGACGGCGAGGTACTCGACCATCCTGTCCTTCACATCGTCGAGACCCTCGTGGTCGGCGTCCAGCACCTCGCGCGCGCCCGAGACGTCGTTGTTGTCATCGGTGCGAACATTCCATGGCAGCTCGAGCACCGTGTCGAGCCACGTGCGGATCCAGCCTGCCTCAGGGCTCTGATCACTCGCGCGCTCGAGCCGCCCGACCTCGCGGAGCGCCGCTTCGAGGACCTTCTCGGGCAGCTCGGCGGCCTCTACCCGGGTGCGGTAGTCGTCGGCGCCATCCGGCTCGCCCTCGCCGAGCTCCTTGCGGATCGCGGCAAGCTGTTGGCGCAGCAGGAACTCGCGCTGGCTCTTCTCCATACCGTCGTGCACGTCGCTGCGGATGCGCTCGGCGACATCGAGCTCGGCGAGATGCTCGCGACCCCACTCGACCAGCTTCGCCAGGCGCTGCTCGACGTCCACGGTCTCGAGCAGCCAGAGCTTCTGTTCATTGGACAGATAGGGCGCGTAGCCCGCCATGTCGGCCAGCTCGCCGGGCTCGGAGATGCGCTGGACGGAGTCGATGACCTGCCAGGCGCCCCGCTGTTGAAGGATAGAAACGACGACGTTCTTGTACTCACGCGACAGCTCACTTGTGGCCTCGCCGCCGAGGACCTCGTCGAGGATCTCTGCCTCGACCCAGAGCGCCGATCCCGGTCCGGTGACCCCGGAGCCGACGCGCGCGCGCGAGACCGCCCGCAGCACCGCTGCGGGCTCGCCACCAGGCAGCTTCCCGAGCTGCTCGATCGTCGCGACGACACCGACGAGGGCGTACTTGCCGTCGAAGCGCGGCACGACCAGAACCTGGTCTCCGCCTCCTACGTTGGCTGCGTCGATCGCCGCCTGCCGCTCCGCGTCGTCGAGTGTGACCGGCACGACCATGCCTGGCAGCACGACCACATCTGCGAGTGGCAGAACCGGGAGCTGTTGAGTCTTCGACACCTGTCGACCTTCCTCTCGCTATTGAGTCTTACACACTCAACCGTCTTGAGCCTCTTGATGTTCCCGACACAGTTGAGCAGCTCAGGGGCATCGAGCCGGTAGGATGAAAAGCGATGAGCGAAGCTGTGGAGAAGAACGAACGTTTCATCGTTGTCGGTGTCGATGGCTCCGAGCCGTCGCTCAAGGCCCTCAGGTGGGCGGCCCAGCAGGCCCGTCTCACGGGAGCGACGCTGCGGGTGCTCACGACCTGGGAAGTCGCTACCGGCACAGGCTGGGTCCCGACGTTCCCGGTCGACTACGACCCGCAAGCCGTGGCGAGGCAGGCTCTCGACGAGGCGATCACCGAGACGCTCGGGGCCGATCCCGACGTTGCGGTGGAGCGAATCGTCAAGGAGGGCCACGCTGCTCCCGTCCTGTTGGCTGCGGCGAAGGATGCGGACCTGCTCGTCGTCGGGAGCCACGGCCACGGCGCGTTCGCGGGCATGCTGATCGGCTCGGTCTCCGAGCATCTCGTACGGCACGCGCCTTGCGCCATAGTGGTCGTCCACTGCGACAAACCCCCACGCCACTAGGTCTCTGGCCACTTCGTAGCCTCGCTTCGGCCTGATCAGCCACTCGCTGCGCGAGACTTCCCGCCAATGGCGGAGAGCGAGCGGATACCGGAGGCTGACGCCGAGCCCAGCACAGCTTTCGCGGCGCTGCTCGATCGCGCGACCGTCACGACTCCTGACGGCCGGCGTTTGCTCGGGCCGGTGTCGCTCGCGATCCGCACAGGCGAGCACTGGGCGGTGCTGGGCGCGAACGGAGCAGGCAAGACCACGCTCCTGCGCTTGTTGGGTGCCGAGCGTCATCCTTCCTCCGGGACGGCGATCGTGCTCGGCGCCCGTCTCGGCGCGAGCGACCTCCGCCAGCTCCGCTCGCGCATCGGGGTCGTGAGCCACGCAGTCGCCGACCGGCTCCCTCCTGGCGCGGCCGCGCTCGGGATCGTGCTGACGGGCGGGCGCGGCGTCCTGGCGCCGTGGTGGGCATCGACCGGCGAGGCGGATCTCGTGCGGGGAAGGCAGATACTGAAGGCCCTCGGATGCGAAGGGCTCGCAGACCGCCCGTTCGGCTCCTGTTCCCAGGGCGAGCGCCAGCGGATCCTGCTGGCCCGTTCGCTGTTCGTCGAGCATCCTCTGCTGCTGCTGGACGAGCCGTGCGCGGGTGTCGACCTTCCCGGACGCGAGGCTCTCGTCCTTGCGCTCACCGCGCTGGCGCGCTCTTCGGACTCCCCGACGACGGTGCACGTGAGCCACCTCCTCGAAGAGCTGCCCGCCACAACGTCCCACGCGCTCTTGTTGCGAGAGGGAGAAGTGGTGGCGATGGGCCCGATCGAGGACGTCCTGACGGAGCGCTCGTTGGCGCACTGCTTCGGCTTGGCGGTCACTTTGACCAGGGAGGAGGGACGCTGGACCGCACGTGCTTCCCCTTCGTGGTGGCCATTGCAAACTGACAAGTAATCATGTAATCTCTGCTCATGACATTTCACGAACATCAACACGACCCTCGCCAACGCGGGGGACGGCGTGGTCCCGGTCCTAGGTGGGCGCGGGGCCGGTGGGGCTCCGGATCCGAGGAGCGCCCGTCTGCCGAGCAGCGAGCGGAGATCAAGGCCTGGTTCACAGGCCGGCTTCCCGACGACTTTTACGTCGGGGTTCCAGAGGTGACCGTCGACAACGACGAGGTTCTCGTCATCGGCGCGCTCAGTGCGGTGGAACTGGATGAAGGCGCCACAGCCGAGGCGGCCGCGACCGCCGAGGAGGCGCGGGTCGAACGGTTCCGTGAGGACACCAGGGAACACCGGATCCGCATCGCCGAGGAAGCACAGGGCCGCTTCGGACGCGTCGTCTCCTGGGGCGCCACGGTCGGCGGCACCACCCGCTTGTTCACAACGGCCAACGTGCCGGTCATGACCCGGTTGCGGATGTCGCAGCGCCAGGTGCTCGACACACTGATCGACGCCGGGATCGCGCGCAGCCGCAGCGAGGCGCTCGCCTGGTGCGTCGAGCTCGTCGGGAGAAACGAAGCTGCGTGGATCGACGAGCTCCGCTCCGCGTTCGCCCGCGTCGAAGAGGTAAGGGCCCAAGGCCCGAGCTCGAGCCGCTCAGAGGACTCGTAGGCACTCATCAATCGGGGCGTCCGGGCTGGAGTGCCCTCTGACGCGCGGCCCGGGCGACCGGGCACCCCTGGCGCTCGGCGCATCGATCGTGTAGGAAGCAAAGCCCATGGTCTGGATCGGCTTTGCTCTCGGCGTGCTCGTCGTGGTGTTCGCAACGATGAGCCTGGTCACCACGTTCGTGCTCCCGCGTGGTGGCTCGAGGCTCCAGGTCTTGCCACTGCTGGTCGGGCGAGTCGTGCGGCACGGCTTCCTGCTCGTGGCTCGTCCCGCCCGAAGCTTTGCCCGCAAGGACGGCCTTCTTGCCGCGGTCGGCCCGGTGTCGCTTATCGCGCAGCTCGCGGCGTTCCTCGGGCTGTACATCCTCGGCTACGGCCTCATGCAGTGGCCCTGGGCGAGGTCGTTCCCCGGCGGCATCAGCGAGTCGGGCGCTTCCCTGTTCTCCGTCGGCCTCGTGCACGCGAACGCGACCGGCAACGACGTGCTCGTCGTGCTCGCGGGTGCAACCGGGGCCATCGCCGTGGCGCTCCAGATCGGGTACCTGCCGGCCATCTACCAGGCTTTCAATCGTCGCGAGTCGCTCGTGACCTTGATGGAGAGCCGCGCCGGCGTGCCTGCGTGGGGTCCTGAGGTCCTCATGCGCCACCAGCTCGTCCGGATCACCGACGCCCTGCCCGCGCTCTACGGCAACTGGGAGCTCTGGGCCGCCGATCTCGCGGAGAGCCACATCTCCTATCCGGTTCTGCTCTGGTTCCGCTCTCCCGAGCCCGGCTTCTCATGGATCCTCTCCCTGCTCGCCGTGATGGACGCCGCCGCGATGCACCTGTCCCTGAACCCGAGCAACGCGCCTTCCGAGGCGCGGATGTGCCTGCGTATGGGCTTCACGGCGCTTCGTCGCATTGCCCAAGCTCTGCACTGGGACTTCGACGCCGACCCGGCGCCGGGGGGAGAGCTCCAGCTCACCTACGAGGACTTCGTCTACGCAGTGAACCTCGTGAAGGAGACAGGCTTCCCAACTGAGCGCACTAGCGAGGAGGCGTGGCGGCATTTCCGAGGCTGGCGCGTGAACTACGAGTCGCTGGCCTACCGTTTGGCGGACCATGTCGTGGCGCCCCGTGCACCGTGGTCCGGAGAGCGGCGCCACCTTCCTCTCGAGTTGATGGCGCCCAAGCGGCCCCCTCATCGCTCCCCGGACGGCAAGATCTTCTACGACCAGAGGTTCCGGCCGGATTGAAACCGGCCATGGTTCGTGGCCCGCACGGGCGCTCATGTTTCCCAGATAACGCTGGCTGTCGTCGCCATTAATGGGCCCCGCCGCCGAGGCCATCGTCGCCGAGGTCCCCGGCGCCACGGCGACCTGGCGCGACGAGGCGATCCGCCGCGGTCTGCCAAAGCGCGAGATCGAACGCATGGCCGACGCCTTCGAGACCGAGCAACGCCCGATCGTAGGTCAGCGCACGAGCAAGTGATTCGTGCCGCCACGTTTCTTGTAATGCCCGACCGGGCGGGTATCAGTGGACGTCGGCCCGTACACTTGGCACCGACTTCGAGGAGGCGCATCACACATGGCGACCGTAGAGCTCGACGCCGAATTCCTGGCTCTTCCGCTAGATGCAGTCCGTAGCGCGGTGCTCGACCGGGCGCGGGCGCTCGGCTGCGAGCATGCCGAGGCACGCATCGAGCGGATCCGCTCGCAGGTCGTGAGCCTGCGAGACGGTCGGCTGGAGACTTCCGCCGACGACCTCGAGCTCGGCGTGGGCCTTCGGGTTGTCCACGAGGGCTCGTTCGGGTTCGCGGCCACGGTCGAGCTCGATGCCGACGCCGCGGCCGCGCTCGCCGACCAGGCGGTCGCAACGGCGCGGGCCACTGCCCCCGCTGTCGGCGAGCGCGTCGAGCTGGCCGACGAGCCGTCGCACGGAGAGGCGGTATGGACCTCCTCGTACGATCTGGACCCGGCCGGGGTGCCCACGGCGGAGAAGGTGGCACTGCTCGAGGAGTGGAGCGGGCGTCTCCTTGGCTCGCCGGGCGTGGACCACGTGACGGCGTACGTGCTGGCCGTCGTGGAGGACAAGCACTATGCGGATCTCTCCGGCACGGTCACGACCCAGCGCAGGGTCCGCGTGCACCCCGTGGTGGAGGCGACGGCGGTCGACGCCGAGGCGGGAGGCTTCGAGACCATGCGCAGCTTGGCGCCACCGGCCGGCCGGGGTTGGGAGTACCTGCTCGGCGAGGGCTGGGACTGGGACGGCGAGCTCGCACGCATCCCCGGCTACCTCGCCGAGAAGGTTCACGCCCCGTCGGTCGCCCCCGGTGCTTACGACCTCGTCATCGATCCCACGAACCTGTGGCTCACGATCCACGAGTCCATCGGGCACGCCACCGAGCTCGACCGGGCGATGGGCTACGAGGCGGCGTACGCGGGGACGTCGTTCGCCACCTTCGACAAGCTCGGCACCCTCGCCTACGGCTCGGAGGTCATGAACGTGACGGGGGACCGAACCGTCGACCACGGCCTGGCAACCGTCGCCTACGACGACGAGGGAGTCGAGTCGCAGAGCTTCGACCTCATTCGCGACGGCGTGCTTGTGGGCTACCAGCTCGACCGGCGAATCGCACGCCTCATGGGCCTCGGCCGGTCCAACGGCTGCGCGTTCGCCGACTCTCCAGGGCACACGCCGATCCAGCGCATGGCCAATGTGTCACTGCGCCCGGCACCGGGGGACGGCCCGAGCACCGAGGAGCTCATCTCGTCGGTCGATGACGGCTTCTATGTCGTCGGCGACAAGAGCTGGTCGATCGACATGCAGCGCTACAACTTCCAGTTCACCGGGCAGCGTTTCTTCAGGATCGAAAAAGGCAAGCTCGCCGGCCAGGTGAGGGATCTGGCCTATCAGTCGCGCACGACCGAGTTCTGGGGGGCGATGCAGGCCGTGGGCGGTGAGTCCACCTACCGCCTGGGCGGCGCCTTCAACTGCGGCAAGGGCCAGCCCGGGCAGGTCGCCCCCGTGAGCCACGGCTGCCCGGCAGCGCTGTTTCGGGGCATCAACGTGCTGAACACTCGCGAGGAGTCGGGCCGATGAGCGCCGGGACAGGTCGCCTCATGCCAGCGGACCGCGTTGTCGATCAGGTGCTCGAAGCCTCCCGATCGGACGGTTGCGTCGTGATCGTGGAGGAGGTCAGCCAAGCGGAGCTTCGCTTTGCCAACAACACCGTGACGACCAACGGCACGCGCCGCGACCGGGACGTGACCGTCGTCGCGTTGCGCGAGACCGACGGCGGCACAGCTGTCGGGACGGCGAGCAGCAGTGGTGCGGCCGACGCGGTCGACCTCCTCCGCAGGGCCGAGGCGAACGCAGCCACGGCCCAGCCGGCCGAGGACGCCGCGCCACTCGTCACCCCGAGAAGCTCGGAGCCCGGGAGCGAGTTCGCCGACCCTCCGGTCATGACGAGCCTGGCCGGGCTCGGCAGCGTGCTCGCTGGGCTCGGTGACGCCTTCGCACGGGCTGCTGCGGCGGGGACGAGGTTGGCCGGCTACGCCGAGCATCACGTCTCGACCGTCTATCTCGGTTCTTCGACCGGTCTCCGGCTCCGTTACGTGGAGCCGACCGGCAAGCTCGAGGCCGTAGCCCGCGCAGATGGGGGAGCGCGGTCGGCCTGGGCGGCCACAGGTGCCGAGGACCTTGCCACGGTCCATGTCGAGGAGCTGAAAGAGCGGCTCGACCGCCGGCTCAGCTGGGGCGAGCGGAAGCTCGAGCTGGATGCCGGCCGCTATGAGGTCGTGCTCCCCCCCGACGCGGTGGCCGACCTCATCGTGCCGTTAGGGGACGCGACCTCGGGCCGGGAGGCAGAAGAGGGGCGCAGCGTCTTTTCCGCGCCGGGCGGCGCGACCAGGGTGGGCGAGTCGCTCTCTTCGCACCGGTTCTCGTTGCGCAGCGATCCGTTCGCCGAAGGCCTCGAGTGCACACCATTCCTCGTCACGGGGGCCTCCGGCCAGGATGTGTCGGTGTTCGACAACGGCCTCCCACTCGAGCGGACCGACTGGGTCTCCGACGGGCGCCTCGCGCGCTTGCAGTACCACCGCGCAGGAGCCACACGTTCGGGCGTCGAGCCGGCAGCGTTCGCGAACAACCTCATCCTCGAGCTGCCGGGGGCCACGAGCACCCTCGAGGACCTGCTCGGGCGGACCGAGCGGGGACTGCTGCTCACGTGCCTTTGGTACATCCGAGAAGTGGACCCGGCGACGTTGCTGCTGACCGGCCTGACAAGAGACGGCGTCTACTTGGTGGAGCACGGCGAGATCGTCGGGTCGGTCAACAACTTCCGCTTCAACGAGAGCCCTGTCGACTTGCTGTCGAAGGCCGTCGAGGCGGGGCGGACCGAACGGGCGCTCTCGCGGGAATGGAACGAGTGGCTCAACAGGACTGCGATGCCGCCGTTGCGTGTGGCCGAGTTCAACATGAGCTCGGTGAGCCCCGCGACCTGACGGCCTCAGCTCGCGGTGAGCTCGGCCGCCAGCTCGCCCAGCAGCGCCGCGCACCCGGCCTGTACGAGATCGAGGCACGACTCGAATTCCGCCTCGTCGCCGTAGTACGGGTCAGGGACCTCGAGCGAGTCGCCCTGTCCGGCTCGACCTGTCGGGTAGCTGAGGAGGAGCCGGACGCGCGCGGTGCGCCCGGTCTTCGACCCGCGGCTGTCCAGCCATCGCAAGTGGCTCTTTTCCATTGCGACGACAAGGTCGCGTTCATTGAGCCAGGTGGGTTGGAACTGGCGCCCCCGATGGCTGACCGGCCCGTAGCCGCGTCGTTCGAGTGCCCTGCGGGCACGACCGTCGATGGCGAAGCCGATGTCGGCTGCCGTGCCCGCACTGTCGATCGCCAAGCGTCCGGCGAGACCGATCGCCGAGGCTTCGTGGCGGAGTACCACCTCGGCCATGGGTGAGCGACAGATGTTGCCCGAGCACACGAAGCAGATCCGGAGAGTCACCGCGCCATCGTCGCATCCACGGGTCCCACGGCGGTAACCGGGACCGCGCTCGGCGCCGGGCCGCGCGGGCCTCGCACCGGCCTACGCTTGGCCGGTGACCGGCTCCGCCCCGCCCGACTGGCTCTCTCGCGCAGTGCTCGAGCTCGTCCCGGCCGGCCCGGTCGCCGGCACGCTCGACGCGCCGCCCTCCAAGAGCTTGACCAATCGGCTGCTCGTGATCGCCGCCCTGGCGGAGGGCAGGAGCGTGCTCAGCGGTTTGCTCGAGAGCGACGACACAGTGGCGATGACGTCGGGGCTTCGTACCCTCGGTGCCCGTATCGAGGACGTCGGAGGCGATACGGAGGTGACCGGTACCTCGGGCCGGCCTGTGGCGGGGGGGACGAAGGTGGACGCGGGGCTCTCGGGAACGACGCTTCGTTTCCTGGCAGCGGTGGCGCTGCTCGCGAAAGGGACGGTGGTCCTCGATGGCCAAGAGCCTCTTCGCCGGCGTCCGATCGCTCCGCTCCTCGACGCGTTGCGTGCGGCTGGGGCCGACGTCGTGAGCGACGAAGGCAGGCCGCCGCTGCAGATCTCGAGTCGCGGCCTTGCCGGTGGCCTGCTTCATGTCGATGCCTCGGCCAGCTCACAGTTCGCCACGGCCCTTCTCCTCGTGGGCCCTTATGCCGACGGCGACCTCATCGTCGAGGTGGGGGGTCTCCGCGAGCTCGGATATGTGCGCCTCACGCTCCGAGCAATGGCTCGTTGGGGGGCATCTGTCGCCGAGGAAGCGCCAGGTCGCTTCAGGGTGAGCGCGCAAGCTCCTTATATCTCAAGGGCGGAGTCCGTCGAGCATGACGCGAGCGCCGCGGCACACCTTTACGCCCTCGCCGTCGCGACGGGAGGGGAGATCACCGTTGCCAATGCCTTCGAGACCGCACAGCCCGACGGCGGCTTGGTGGAGATCCTCGCCGCCATGGGAGCCAGGTTCTCCCGAGGTCGCAGCGGCACGACGATCGGGCGGCGAGGCGAGCTCACCGGTATCGACGTCGACCTCGCGGCGATGCCCGATCAAGTCCCGACCGTTGCTGCGCTCGCGGCGCTGGCACGGGGAGACACCGTGATCCGTGGTGTCGAGATCGCGCGTGGCCACGAGAGCGATCGGATCACAGCGGTCGCGGCCGAGCTCGGGCGCCTGGGAGCTCGTGTCGAGGAGGCACCTGACGGGCTGGTCGTACACGGAGGCGCGCCGTTGCACGGCGGCCGGGTCGACACCCATCGTGACCATCGCATCGCCATGGCCTTCACTGCGATCGGCGCGGTCGTGCCTGGCGTCGAGCTCGCCAACCCGGGGTGTGTAGCCAAGACCTATCCCCGTTTCTTCGACGACGTGGCCCGGCTGGGTGTCGGGATCCGCTGAAGAGCACTAGCCAGGGCGGCCGGTGATCACAGGGCCGAGATGTGCTGAGCAACGACGTCCTCGAGGAGGCCGAGCACCTCGGATCGGGCTCTTTCCGGTCCGAACCGCGCGACAAGGCTGACAATCTCGAATCCAGCCGTGCCGGTCTCTCCAGCCTTGCCGGTCTCTGCGGCGGCGTCTCCGACGATGCAAAGGATCGGCACCCTCCCGGCCACGTGAGCGACCACGCCGCCGACGACTTTGCCGGAGAACGACTGGCGATCGAGGTAGCCCTCACCGGTCATGACAAGGTCCGCGACGGCCAGGTGCTCGTCCAAGCCGACGAAGCTGGCGACGAGCTCGAACCCCGAGACGATCTCGGCTCCGAGCGCGGCGAGCCCTCCGGCGAGACCGCCCGCGGCGCCGGCTCCGGGGAGCGTGGTGACGTCCACGCCGAAATCGGCCTGATAGCTGCCCGCGAGACCGGCCAGTCGAGCGGTCAGCGCCTCGACCTGTTCGGGCGTAGCGCCTTTTTGTGGGGCAAAGACCCTTGCTGCGTCGAGGAACCCGGTCGTCACGTCGCAGGCGGCGACGAGCTCGACGCCTTGGAGCGCTTCACGTGAACCGATGGCTCCGAGCGCGCCTGCACCTCCGTCTGTCGTTGCCGAGCCCCCACAGCCGACGATGATTCGCGTCGCGCCAAGCGAAACTGCGCGCAGGATGAGCTGGCCGGTCCCCACCGTGGAAGCCTTCATCGGGTCGTTTCGAAGCTCCCCACCCGCGATCAAAAGCCCAGAAGCGTTCGCCATCTCGATCACCGCAGTCGGGCCGTCGTGACGGGAGGCCCCCGGGACGAGCTTCCATTCTGCTGGCACTGGCGTGCCAAGTGGCCCGGTCACCTCGTCGCGCCTGAGCTTGCCGTCGAAGGCTGAGAGCAGCCCGTCGCCCCCATCCGCAAGGGGTATCTTCGAGGCTGTCCAGCCGGAGCGACGCGCACCGCGTGCAGCAGCAGCAGCCGCCTGTGACGCGTCGGCGGTGCCCCGGAACTTGTCGGGCGCGGCGACGAGATGGCCCACCTCTCACGACCTTGTCGACACCTAGGAGCCGAATCTGTTCTGCAGGTGGATGACCACCTCATCTACGAACCGGTCCATATTGTCCCGCTTCTGGCTGGCGTCTCCTCCGAGCGAGTGGTCCGAGACGACGAACTCGTCCATGCCGATCTCGGCGTAGCGGCCCATGACGTCCGCGACCTCCGACGAAGTGCCGATGATGCGGGGCATGACTGAGTTGTCGGACCGCCAGCTGTTCAGCTGCTGGGCGTCGTCGCTCATCAACACGACCGCCTGGGCCGAACGCCTGATCGAGGCCGGATCTCGGCCGATCTCGAGACAGTGTTGCTCGAGAACTTCGGCCTTGTGCGCCATCAGGTCCGGGAGGCCCCAGCAATTCCACTCGTCGGCGTAGCGGGCGGCGATTCGCATCGTCGTCTTCTCGCCGCTGCCGCCGATGAGCAGCGGGAGCGGTCGCTGGACCGGCTTTGGCTCACAAGGGGCATCGACGAGCCGGTAGAAGCGTCCCTCGAAGTTGCTGCGATCTTGGCTGTGCAGGAGGCGGATGACCTGGCAGGCCTCGTCCAGGCGCGCCAGGCGCTCGCCGACTGCTGGAAGCCCGATGCCATAGGCCTCGTGTTCGTTCACCTGCCATCCCGCCCCGAGGCCCAGCACGAGGCGCCCCTCGGAGATGTGGTCGACGGTGGCGGCCATCTTCGCGAGCACAGCGGGATGCCTGTAGGTGTTGCCCGTTACCAGCACGCCGACGCGAACCCTATCGACGCGAGCCGCTAACGCCGCGACGGTCGTCCACGCCTCGAGGCGGGGCATGGCACTTCGCTCACCGTTGGGCATGAAGTGGTCGGCGACCCAGATCCCGTCCCATCCGGTGCGTTCGGCGTGCTCCGCCGAGGCTAGAAGCTCGTCCCAAGTCTGTTGTGTTCCCAGCCAGATGCTGAACCGCATACCTGCGACCTCCCTAGCCGAGCTTAGGGCCGCTCAGTTTGGCGGTGCCGGTGCAGCAGTGAGCCGGGCGTCGCTCCAAGCGAAGCACGCCTCACCTTGGCATGTGTCGGCGCGCGGACAGGACGCGGCGGTGCCAGAACTCCAAGACTTATTGCACAGATCTGCCGATACTGACGTGTCGGCCCCTCGACGGCGAAGCGCGCTCGAATAGCTCTAGAGCCCGAGATCCGCGCTGCAGGCCGGCCATTGCCCCCAACCCGCCTCGGCTTGGAGCTTCTCGGCCGCTTGATCCTGCACGGCAGGTGACGCGTTGCTGGGCACGCCCGTGTAGCCGAGCCCCCACCAGGTCCCCAACGCGAACTGGTAGGCGCCGTAATAGCCGTTTCCTGTGTCCTCGGCGTAGTTGTTACCGGATTCGCAGAGCCTCAGCTCCAGCCAAGCACCGCCGAGATCACTTCGGCGGGAGATGGTCGGCACCGCGGCGGCAGGGGTTCTTGCGGTCGAGGAAGCCTTTGTGGTTCTTGTGGATCTTGTGGATCTTGTGGATCTTGCCGCTACTGCCGCCCTTGTTGTCTGTGCTGCCCGGGTAGCCTGTGCAGCCTGTGCAGCCTGTGCAGCCTGTGCAGCCTGAGCTGTCTGTGCAGCTTGCGCCGCCTGAGCCGCCTGAGCCGCCTGAGCTGCCTGAGCCACTTGGGCTGCCTGAGCCACTTGGGCCGCCTGAGCTGCTGCCGCTGCACGAGCTGCTGCCGCTGCACGAGCGTTGGATTGCTGCAACTCGCGCCATGCCGACGGGAGCAGGCCCTTTGGCGGGCGCCCGCTGTCGTGAATGGCTACACGGTCGCCCGCAAGGCCCTGCCAGAATGGCAAGTACTTCTCGTGCGCGATCACTGCCGTGAGCTGCGCCGTAGCGCGAGCGCGCTCACGGACTGTCGCAGCAAGCCACCTGAGATTGGTGGTAGGCACAGTCGACGAGGCACTTTCGCCTTTGAGATGGGAAGTGGCGCGAACAGGTACCGAGTTGTTGATACTGCTGACGCCAGCGGCGCCGATGAACATGGATGCAGCAACAAAAGTGAACGCGATGAGCGCGATCAGGGGGTGCTTGCGCATCTTGCTCCTCCTTGGAGTGTCGAAAACCCGGTGGGTTCCAGGTGGATGCGTTGATGCGGGCAGCCCGTCTTTTGCATGCGACTCGCGACTCGGTGCCGGAAGGGCTGGCCGGATCAGGACGTTGGAACGTCCCTACGAGGTGCAGACGGGTCTCGCCCTGCTTTCTTTGTTGTCGCGACTCCTTTTCGCTCCATCAGGAGAGCAGGTCGGGACGAGCAACGCCGCTCACGCGGCTCGGCTCGCAGGCGCCGAGGTAATCAGTCATGCCTGCGGGAAGGCAAGTGCCTAACCCGACCCGGCGCGATGTCACCGAGCGTTTCGGCACCACTCGTCGTTGACAGTTGGTGTGGCGGAAACCATACGAGAGGACTGTCCTTTGCGCAAGTGGCCAAGACAGTCGAGATGGCATCTATCGTCAATTGAGATGACGGGAATCCCTCTGGAAGGGGCTGCTCCGGTTGTGACTAGATGCGCCAGCGGTCATGTCCCATGGGCCTGCAACGGGCGCGCTCAGTGAGCAACGGTCGTCGCGACCCGTCTGTCAACTGGGTGATCGCGCCTGTTGGCAGCAGCATGCCAGTGGAGAATGTCGCCCTCGGTGGCTTGCCAGAAGCCGTCCGTAACGGGCGGGATCGCCAAGGCCGGATCGTCATTTCGAGGCTCCGCGAGCCGTCTCCAGGAACCGCGAAGCGGACCCCATCGCAGTCGCCACCATGTCGCCGACCTCCGGCCTCCGGTCTTCGGTGACACTGGCGAGCGGGGTCACCACGGCCCATCCGAGCTGTGTCAAAGTTTCGTCCGATTCGTCGCCGTCGCCCAGCTGTGAGACACCGAGGTGGAATCGAACCCGGGGTCCGCCCTTGACGGCCTCTGCCGCGAGAATCAGCCCGGACGTGGCGAGGCTCGCACGGCGGACGCCACGGATCTCGCCGAGCGCAAGGTTGGGCACGTTCAAGTTGAGCACTGTGCGCGCGGGGGCTCGCTCGAGGTGAGCGGCGAACGTGACCGCTAGCGCAGCCGCGCTCTCAAAGTGGGTGTGAGAGCCGTCGTAGGTCTCATAAGGGGACGGCACCGAGCCGGCCTGGATGCTCGTGGCGAGCCCCTTCAAGCCGAATTGGGCAGACGTGAGAGCTGCACCCACCGTGCCCGAGTGCAGTACCGCGCGTCCTACGTTGCGACCAGGGTTGATGCCCGATGCGACGAGGTCCGGTGGTGGTCCGAACGCACCGAGGCAGGCTGTGATCACGATCAGTGCCGGCAGGGCATCCGCTGCCAGTGTTTTGATTCCACCGAGGCCAGCCGGTGCGACGGCCTCGACGTGGATACCGCCCCCCATCGCGCGCAATGGACCAATGCCGGCACCTGAGCCGCTTGCTTCCGCTAGAGGTGCGACCACGAGCACGTCATGTCCAGCCTCGGCGAACGCACGAGCCAGGACAGCGAGGCCGGGCGCGTCGAAGCCGTCGTCGTTGGTCACGAGAATCCGCATGCCCGCCCGCTCCTTTTCACAATCGCTCGTTTGGACGAGACTTGAGCCGGTCTCCGGCCCGCCGGGTAGACGAGCAGCGTGAGGGGGCTGGCAGGTACGATATCGTCATGTTTCCGCCCTCAGGCGAGCAGATTGTGCTTGTTCACGGCGACCTCGACGCGGTGATAACCGAGGTCGGTGCGACGCTCCGTTCGCTCAGGGCGGATTCGGTGCCCGTCATCTGGGAGTATCCCGAAGGTGAGATCTCATCTGGCGATCGGGGACAGGTGCTCGCCCCTTGGCCGAACAGGCTCGAGGACGGCTCATATCGGTTCGGGGACATCGTCGGTCAGGCCGCGCTCAACGAGCCAGAGCGGTCCAACGCGATCCATGGCTTCGTGCGATGGCTGCCTTGGTCGATCGAAGAGCGCTCCGCGGACCGGGCGTTGCTTTCCTGTCTCATCCATCCGCAGCCGGCCTATCCGTTCCGCGTTCGGATCGACCTCGACTACACCCTCGGCGACGGCGGGCTCGAGGTCGCTTGCCGGGTCACGAACGCGGGGCGTGGGATCGCCCCCTTCGGGCTCGGCTTTCATCCGTACCTCCTTGCAGGCCCGGGCGGCATCGACGAGGCCGAGATACGCCTGTCGGCGCAGCGGCGACTGCTCTTGGACAAGCGCGGCCTGCCCACCGGTGAGGAGCCGGTGTCCGGTTCGGTCTTCGACCTCGACGGACGGACGCTCAGGGGGCTCGAGCTCGACGACTGCTATACGGGTTTGGCAGTCGGGAATGACGGCCGCTGGCATGCACGCCTGGACCTGCCGGGGCGGCACTCGGAGATCTGGGCCGACACCGCGTTCGCGTACGCCATGTGTTACACGGGCGACACCCTGGGCGAGCCAGCCGATCGTCGGAGAGCTGTGGCCATCGAGCCGATGACCTGTCCGCCGAACGCTCTTCGTACCGGTACGAGCTTGATCGAGCTCCGAGAGGGCGAGCGGTGGCACGCGAGCTGGGGGATAGCGACCGCCCTAGATTGATCGGCGAAGCGGCTGGGCCGGACTCGAAAGGACCGTGACGAGGGTCCCGAGTGGTGTGAGTGGGAACATGGTCTCCGCGTTCGCGTAGGTCATCTCTACGCAGCCGAGGCTTTGCGGGAAGCCGTAGCTCGCCCGGATGTATCCGTGGAGAGCGTCGCCGCCGTTGAAGTAGCTCACCCATGGGATGCCGGGGTCCTTGTAAGGCTTCCCATTTGGGTTCTTGCCGGTCATCGTAGTGACAAGGAAACGGGCAAAGACGGGGTAGGTGCCGGCCGCTGTCGGCGCCACTGCGATGCCGGTGTTCACGAGCGTTGTGAAGAGGATCTGGCCGTCGCGCCAAACCGAAGCGGTCTCTGGAAGGGTCTGACTGACAACGACGTAGTCGTACGGAGAAGTGGTTACCTGGCGCCGCGCGACTGCTTGGAGAAGCTCCGACCACACGGTGGGGCCGGCTTCTCCATCAGTGGTCAGTCCGTGGGCGCTCTCGAAGGCCATGACGGCTCCGGTAGTGATCACGTTGGGCACTCCTGGCTTCCAGAGCGCCGCGAGCGAGGCCGGCATGTCGCTGAAACGCCAGATGAGGCGACCCGCCAAGGCCTGGACTGGGATATCGGCCGCGACGGAGGGCTCGGAGTCGATCGCCGGAACAGACGAGGCCGTTGTCGTGGTGGTGGTCGCTTGGTATGTCCTCCGCGAGCCTAAGGACAAGTTGGCGATGGCGCCTGCGCTTTCGCCTGTCGATGCTGCAGGCGCGGCAGGCACGAATTGGAGGGGAAGGTAACCGAGCTCCGAAAGGAGCTGTTGGAGCCGCAGCTCGGAGGCTCCCTCGATCACAAAGTTCTTCCGGAGCGTGCTCGAGAGGCCCTGGCCGGAACGGCTGCGAATCCCAGCGGGTCCGCCTGGCACGCTGAGCTGCACGGTGCTGAAGGGAGTGAAGAAGCCGTCCGGAACGAAACGGACCGCCGCCGGTGCCGTTCTCACCCAGTTCCCGGGCGGGGCCGGCGAGAGCGTCGGCAGCGGGCTGTTGGTCGCGAGCGGCTGAGAGAAGTCCACGGTCACGCTGGTATCGAAGGCGGCGTCGGCCGAGCCGGGTGACGGTGACACCGACGTGATCGTCAAGGGTGGTGGCGGGACCGTGGTCGTCGGGTGAGAGCTCTGTCGCGGACCGTTCGCCGAGGGCGTGTGGGCTCGCTGCAGGGCGATCAGGGCTCCGGCCCCGCCGAGGGCGACGACCAGGACAAGGCCGGTCACAACGCCCAGGACGCGCCGACGCCGACTCGGGTCGGTGTTCCTTGTGCGTCTTCCTAGGCCCATATTGGGCTCTCCACCCTCGTCACGCGTCCGTTTTCCCAACTATAGGCAGGGTATTGGGAGGCTCCGGACGCGGCCCGTACGCCTTCTCAGGCGACGGGCCTAGCCCCAGAGCGACTCGATGACGAGTTCGACCGCAGCGCAAAGACGCTCTTTGGAGAGCTACTCGAAGGAGACGACCTCCGTGGCCAGCTGGCCGGGGGTACGGTGCAGGAGAGGAGGTTTCATGATCGAGCCCCGACCTACGCACGAGCGAGGACTGAGGCCCGCGCACAAGCTGACCGTTGTCGCGGTTGCCGTCGTTGCAGCGCTCGTGGCCTATGTGGCGCTTGGCGCGCTCGCCAGCCTGATTGCCGTCCTGATCAAGACCGTTATTGTCGTCGCTGTCATCGGCGGCGTGCTGTATCTCGTGTTCCGCCACTCCAGACGGCGCTAACTCTGAGCTTGCCGTACCAAGAGCTGCGCGGTTCTCGGCACCGTCGCCGAGCGCGGCCAGGCAATGCGCCGGTCCGGCGCTGCGTGCGCTGTGGAGGCGAACCTGCACAGCGCACGGGCGGTCTCGTAGACTGAGAGTGGAGCTGCCGTCCCTCGCGAGAGGCACTCCGTGACCGCCCCCGGCGCCTCGGGTCCCGGGGGCGGCTCGCGCCGGGAGACGCCCAAATGTCGGGTCGAGGATCGTAGGCACTTTGGGGTCGCAGACCCGCCGCCACGGGCCGCACGTCCGGGGCCGGCCGCGGAGGCTCTGCCTGACCCCTTGGCCGGAGCCCAGTGAGCGCGTCGGGCGGGGGTGGCCAGTCAAACCCAGAACGAGCTCAAGACGCCGGGTCCTCGACCATGGACTCGAAGAGGATCGCGCCGGTCACGTTGTCCCTCAGGATGAAGAGGAAGGGATGGTTGATGATGATCGATTCCGTGCCGGCCCGCGTAGCGGTGGCGATGACGCCTATCCCGGTTGCCGCCGCCGCCGTGGTGCCCTTCGGGGTGACCTGCAGGTAGGCGTGCTGCTCGACGGCGTGAACCTCTAGTGGCACGATCGCGTTGATCTTGCTGAAGTCGGCTCCGGTCCCGAACGCCTGGGACATGCCCATTGGCGAAAGCGTTGGGATTAGTTGATTGTCCGAACGCTGCGTGAACGTGGGCATCGAGAAGTCGACGGACTCAGATGACAGGCTGCTCACAAGCTGGTCGAGCGAGGCCGGGGTGAGCGAGGAGACGAACTGCGGCAGCGAGGAACCGGCCGGCATCACTACGAGTGCACTCAGTTTCTTGCCGGCGTAAGGAAGCTCGACCGCCACGTACTTGTTCGTCGTCGACACTGGAACCGTCAGCGCCTTCGGCGAGCCGATCGGTTCTGAGCTCATGAACGGGACGTTTTCGGACGCGCCCGTCGCTAGGTAGAACGGCTGGTCGGGGGTTGCGCTTTCGAACCGGGCAGCCCAGTCAGCGTGGAAGAAGACGGCGTCGGCAAGCACGAGAACCGTGGTTGGAGTGAGGCCGCCAGGGCTGAAGAGCTGCCTTATCAAGCCCTTGGTGTGCTCGCTCGTCCACTGATTGATCGCATCGGTGGCCCCTGTGAGATCGGTCTGGAAGTTGACCTGCCACACTCCGGTTTGAAACTCGCTCGACAGCGCGCGCACGAAAGCTGGCAGTACGGCGAAGTTCTGCTGTACCCAGAGCGAGTTCGCGACATCGAGCTCGGGCACACGCTTCAGGTTCGCTGCGGACGTCGAAGTCTCGTCGGCGAGCAGGGTCTCAAGGCTGTACCACCCGGCTGCCTGCTCTCCGGCAGATAGCCCCGCGGTGTGAAGCGTCGCAGCGATTCCCTGCTCAGTGGAACCTGACGCGCCGAGCTCCAGCATCGCGAGTGCGGTCGCCAAGCTTGACGGTGAGACGAGCTCGTTAGTCGAGCCGTTCGAATCGCTCGACATCGCCAGCCTGTTCAGGAGATCGAGTGAGAAACCGACCTCGGCGTCTTCGACTGCCTTTGCAACTCTCGGTGTTGCCGGCTTCGCCGGCCCCTCGTTGGCGGTGAGCTCGTAGGCGCTTCCGATGCGGTCGGAGACGAAGATCTTGCCCCGTGGGTGTTTGGCCTGCTGTGTTCCCGCGCTGCCGGCAAGGACCAGGACGCCGCCCAATACCAGCGCTAGGGCGAGTGCCATGGACCCGGCGGCTCCGAGCAGGTGGTGCCGGCCGGACCCAATGCTGTGGTGCTTCGCTCGGGCGAGAGGTTCCTCGGTTGGTATGGGCGCGCAGGGTCGTTCAGTCGGTTCAGGTGTGGAGCTCATGGACGTATCCCTCCTCGATGTCGACGCCAAGTTTGGCGCCAAGCGATGCCAGTGGGTCGTCTACCTCGAAAAGATTGGGCTTTAGAAGTGACGATTTCATTAGTGCCGGCCACAGAGGAGCTCCAGCCGAGCTGAGCGCTGCGTACCATGCGCGCCTCCTCACGTGAAACCGAGCTCGCGCTCGACAAAGGGCACAAGACCGTACCCGGAAAGCCCGGGCTTCGCCACGTGCCCGAAGCGCTGGACCTGGACGTCCTCGCAACCGGCGACGTCGGCCACGACTACTGCAAAGGGCCTTGCATGAGCCTG
>CABEDI010000252.1_pt1 | contig 22605 bp, 17 predicted proteins | sample 3422911 | NCBI WGS metagenome assembly CABEDI01 (sample SAMEA5534329, study PRJEB31848) | metagenome | biome: tundra; feature: field; material: soil | place: USA | collected 2013-05 | depth 0.15 m | reverse complement strand
AAGGTCCACTTCGGGCTCTTGACCCTGAAGGCCTACTCCAAAGGCGAGCACGTCCTGCGCTTCGAGGCAATCGTCCACAACACCCGCCAGCTCCGCTGCGGCCGAGTGCTCGAGCGTTTCCCCGAGATCGTCTCGCGCCTCACCGCGATGCTCGAGCGGTTCACGATCATGCTCGACTGCGTCGACGTCGCCTACCTGCCCGGCGAGATCCTCGACGAGCTTCCCCGCCCGTCCCGCCTCGGCGCGACGCGCGTCGGCGGCATCGACCTCAACAAGGTCCGTGCGCGCGTCGTGCTCGCTGGCATCGTCGCGCTCGCGGCCGCACGAGAAGGCTTCACCGTCGCTGAGCTCACCGAGAAGGTGCACTCGATGACCGGGCAGAGCGACTACAGCACCCGACAGGCCGCCTACGACATCCGCAAGCTCCGCGCAAAAGGGCTCCTCGCGAAATCGGCGCGATCGCGCCGCTATCACGTTCCACCGGAGGCCGCGCGCACGATCACCGCGCTCAGCGTCCTTCGCGAGCACGTAGTCGACCCGATCCTCGCCGGTGTCCGCAGTCCTCGTCAGGGCCGCAAGCCGTCCACTTGGACGAGCATCGACCGCGACTACGAATCTCTCCGCGTTGACATGCAGACCCTCTTCGGCCATCTCGGTATCACCACCACCGACCTGCCTACCGCGGCATAGACAACTATTTGTCGATCACGCTGCGCAAGGCTCTAGCCCATCTCCTCCCTCAGGAGCAGTCAAGCCGGCGTACTCGCAGGAGGCTCTCAAGGTACGACCTGCTGTCATGCACCGCCAGCTGTGGCCCGCAACCGACGGACGGCTCGCCCTCCAGCATGACGTCCTGCTCGAGCACGTACCAGCCACGGTAGGCGGCCCCTTCGAGCGCGCCAACGATCGCTGCGACGTCCACGTCTCCCTCTCCGAGCACGCAGAAGATGCCGAGGCGGACTGCATCGCTGAAAGCAAGCTGGCCATTGGCCACACGTCGGGCCAGGTCGCGGTGCACGTCCTTGAAATGCACATGGCCGATCCGTGATGGGGCTTGGCGAGCCAGGGCGACCGGATCGCCGCCGCCGGCCATGACGTGGCCCGTGTCGAGGCAGAGCGGTACCGAGGCGCCCTCGAGGACACGCTCTATCTCCTCGGGTCGTTCCACGACGGTGCCGACGTGAGGGTGCAGCACGGCGCTCATCCCGCCCGCCGAGGCGATATCGACCGCCTCGTCGAGAGCCCCGAGGAGCAGATCCCACTCCCCTGAAGAGAGCACCGGGCGGCGATCGTAGCCTTCGAGCCCGGTGGCGGCGGCGAGTACGACCACCTCGGCCCCGCTGTCTGCGAACCGACGCACCACGTGGCCAAGCTTGTCGCGCCACGGTCCCGGTCGGTGGAGCACAAGCGGCGTGAACCCCCGTACGAGGCGCAGGCTGTGGTCGTCTAGCTGGCGACGCAGCGCGTGTGAGTTGTCCGGCAGGAACCCGTCGGGACCGGCCTCCGTCGCCATGAGCCCGATCGAGCGCATCTCGGCCAGCACCCGTTCCGGCGACAACTGGTGACCCCATCCGGGCACTTCAGAGACGCCCCAGCTGATCGGCGCTCCCGCGATCCGTTCCACGGTGCTCATTTCAGTTAACCTCTTCGACTCGACACTGCTCGACAGACTCCCACCGACCAGAGCCGGCCGAGCGCGCTACCGCTGCGAGTACCCGTGCCGTCGCGGCCGCGTCGGCCACCGCCGCTCCGAGTTGCTTGCCTTCGGAGATCGACTGGAGGAAAAGCGCCGCCTCGATGACCTTCAGGTCGTCGTAGCTCATGCTGATCGCAGGTCTCGGCTGGAAGTGCGCGTAGTCCCCGTAAGCAGGCCCGGCGAGAACCGTCGTGTAGCCATGTTCGGGCCCGACCGGCCGAGGCAGACCCGGAGCTTGTTCATCCTCTCGAAGTCCCAGGAAAGCGCACCGTCGGTGCCAAAGACGTCAAAGCAATCTGACACCTGGGGCCGACAGTGACCCTGCTCACCTCCCATGTGCCCACCGCGCCGTCTCCGAAACGGAGCAGGGCTCCGGCGTAGTCCTCGTTCTCGACAGTGCCCATCTTGCCACCCTCTACGACGGCGAAGTGGTCGCCTACACCCATTGGCAGCATCGGTCGCTCAGGGATCACGATCTTCGTCAGCGCGCTGGTCTCGGCGATTGGCCCGACGAGGTGCTGCAGGAGGTCGATCGTGTGTGACATGAGGTCTCCCACGACCCCCAAGCCGCCCAGGGTCCGCTGGAAGCGCCAGCTGAGCGCACCCTTGGGCTCCGCTGCGAAGTCGTTCAGGAAGACTCCGCGCATATGGACCACCCTCCCGATACCGCCAGAACGAACGAGCTCACGAGCATGCTGGACCGCCGGCGCATGCCGATAATTGAAACCAACTGCCGTGATGACGCCAGCGGCTCTGGCGGCACGGTCGATGTCCTCCGTCTCGTCGACGTTGCGGCCGACCGGCTTTTCGATCCAGAAGTGCTTGCCTTGCTCGGCAGCCAGGATCGCGATCTCGCGGTGCACGTAGTTCGGCGCCGTGATATTCACCGTCTCCACCTCCGGGTGCGCGATCACCGAGCGCCAGTCGTCGGTGCCTTCGAGGTAGCCGAGTTCATCGATCGCGAACCTGACGCGATCAGGAGCGGTGTCCACCGCGACGAGGAGTCGCGGACGGACCTCCAGTTCGGGATAGTGGTAGTTCACCTGGTGGTAGGACTTCGAATGAAGCCGCCCCATCCAGCCGATGCCGACGAGCCGATGCCGATCGACCGCCGAGCACCGGCGCTCGTCCCCATGTCTCTCTCCCTTTTCAGTTGCCCCTCATACCCGCCAGCAGTGTCGGGCGGTACCTCGTCTTCTCCGGGGTTCGAGGATCCTCCATTTAGCTCGGGTGCATCCGCGATCGTGACACATGGCCATTAAGTCTCGCTCGGTCCCGAGGGCTCGAAGCGTCGCCATATCGATGGTTTCGGGGTCCAGCCCTATCTCAACGAGCTTGCCCTTCAAGATGCGATGGGCAAGCTCCTCCGCACCCTGCCTGCGTTGGGATGTCGCCGACCTTCTTGCGATGCCGGAACACGACGAAGTGATCGGCGACGTGGCGTGTCTGGTTGAGATTGTCCAGGATCTCCGTGACCGCAAGCCCCTTGCTCTTGGCGATCCGGATGAGTGCGAAGACCTTCGCCGTCTCTTTGACCGACACCGCCAAAGTCGGCTCGTCGAGCATGAGCATCTTCCCCTGGAACGTTATTGCGCGACCGATTCTGATCGCTTACCGCTCGTTTCCGGACACACGGCTCACCTCGTGACCAACGGCGCGAAGGTTGCTGAGCCCGATCTCGATAAGCATCTCCCGAGTCTCACGGAGGTCGAGTATCGGTCCCTTGCGCAGCTCGGCGCCGCGAAGAGGTTCCGGCGATGCTCATCGAGCCCACGAGCCCAAGGTCCTGTTGCACCGACTCGATGCCGGCGTGCCGAGCGTCCCCGGCCAGGTGAAACGGGACCTTCGAACCCTCGATGTAGAGGAACGCCTGAGTCGACATATAGACGCCGGACGCAACCTTCACCAACGTTGACTCGTCTTACCCGTTGGTCCCGATGATCGCAGCGAACTCTCCTATCCGGAAGCCGGCGTCGACGGATTCGTGAGCGACGACGCTGCCGAAGTGCCTATCTATACGTGCGCCTCAACGGTGGTCCGGTGCTGTAGCTTGCCTGCAGGCATCAAATCGCCCCTCATACGTACAGCGCAGGTCGCTCGACGAGCGAGACAGTGGTCTTCAGCCCGCTCTCGAGCGACGCGACGCAACTTTCGGCGACAGCTGTGGCCGCGTAACCGTCCCACGCGCTCGGGCCGCATACCGCGCCCTTTTCGAGACCGTCGATCCAGTCTTGCAGCTCAACTAGGTAGGCGTCGCCAAAGCGTACCTGCCAGTCCGCGGGAACCGGCTCGCTCCGCGTACCCGAGCGCGTCAGGGCACCGGTCGTGGGGTTGTCGAGGAATGCGACGCCGGTGGAGCCGACGACTTCGCAACGCACATCGTAGCCGTATTGGCAGTTCACGAAGACCTCGACCTCAACAACGACGCCGGACCGAAACTCGAGCAGCACGAGCTGAGGGTCACGTAGATGGCTCGGCGCGAGCGAACTCCGCCGTAGGCCGATGACGGTCGTGGCAACGATCTCGTCTGCAATAAACCACCTCGCGGTGTCGATCTCGTGGATTGCCGTGTCGGTAAAGGACATGTCGCTCGTATACGACGGTGCCGAGGAGACGTTGCGGTGCACACAATGCACCACGAGAACCTCGCCGATGCTGCCAGCATCGATCGCCTGCTTGACGGTGCGATAACCAGCGTCGTAGCGGCGCATGAAGCCAACTTGTGTGAGCCGCGAGCCATAGGCAACCTCTGCCTCGACGACCTTGCAGCACTCATCGGAAGTCGGTGCCAACGGCTTCTCACACAGCACTGGCTTGCCCGCTTGGATGCAGGCGAGCGTGAGATGGGCGTGGGTGTCGCCAGGCGATGCGATCAAGACCGCGTCGACAGCCGGATCCTCGATCACCTCCTTTGCGCTGGCTCCAAGGGTCGTTCCCGAGGCTTCGGCCAGCGCAACGGCACGTTTCGCGTCTACATCGAACAGTACAGCGACGCGCGCGCCCGAGACCCTCGTCGACAGCCGCAGCAAATGGCTGGTGCCGATCGCGCCGGTGCCGATGATTCCGACGTTGATCATCCTGTCGTCCTCTCTCCTGCTCGATAGGCCCCGAGCCTGCACGAGCCGAAGTAGGCGCCTGTACGCGTCGCAATCGGTAACGGCGTGGTGGGGTCACAGGGATACATGGCCTGTTCGACTAGCGCGACCATTTCTGCTGTCTAGACGCCCGTCAGGTGGGCCGTGTCCGGGGCGTAAGCGGCGTGAAGTACCAATGATGCAGCACCAAGCGCGGCGACGTCGTTGGCTATATCCGAAATGACTACCCGCATCGTGTGGGTCTTGCGGGCGAGCGGACGAGTCTTCAGGTACTCATTCATCTTGTCCCTGTAGATCTCACCCACATAGGCTATAGCTCGGCCACCGATTATCAGCAGTTCTACATCGAGCAGGTTCGCGATGACCACCGCGCAATCAGCCAGGTACTCCGCAACCCTGTCTATAACGCGCCGGGCGACTAGATCATGTTCAATCGCGGCCAGGCAGATGGCGATGTGATCTACTAATGCCGGATCCTCCTGGTACAGGATGGCGAGCTTGCTCGCCCTGCCCAGAGCCAACTCTGCGTGAACATCTTTCACGATAGCAGCCGGGCTGCACATCGCCTCCACACAGCCTCGATTTCCACAGTAACAGGGAGTGGCATTCGGCTCGACCACGATGTGACCCAACTCTCCTGCATTCAACGATGTGCCCCGGTATATGTGGTTAGACAGGAACATCCCGCCTCCGATCCCGGTCCCCATGTACAAAAAGGCGAAGTCCGAAGTGTTGCGCCCATGCCCGAACCAACGCTCGCCAATGGCGGAAGCATTCGCGTCGTTGTCGATGATGACTTCGAATCCGATGTTCTCCTCGAGGATCCGCTTGATGGGCACTTCCGTCCAGCGGTCGCGCCGGGGCGGCGATATCACGAGCCCCTGGCTTTGATCGATGGGCCCAGGGCAACCAGCACCGACTCCGAGGACTCGTTCGCGAGGTATGCCCAGATCGGTGAGGAGGGAGAGCGCGGACTGGGCGGCCTGGATGATGAGCGCTTCTGGGTCGAACCCGGGAGAGATCTCCTGGCTCGAGCGGGCCAATGTCTGGCCCATCATGTCCACCACGACGATGGATACGCCGAGGGGGTCGAAGTTGATGCCGACGGCATAGGCGGAGGTCGGGTTGATGCGCAAGGTCTTCCTCGGCTTGCCGCCTGTTGAAGGTACGGAACCGCTCTCCTGCACGATCCCCTCTTTGATCAGCCGACGGACTATGACCGACACCGTCTGGGCGGTCAGCCCCGTCTGCTTGGCGACTTCGACGCGGCTGGTCCCGTCCGATGACTGGATCGCGCTGATGACAACGTTGATGTTGTAGCTGCCCACCTTCGGCAGATTCGTTCCACTGAACATAACTAGTCTTTTCTCGGCCGCCTAGCTACATGGAGAACATGGACTACCTTGTCTTAACGGACGCCGAGTGCTGCCCTACCCCCGGCACTCTAGCAGATTGGTTGAACTAAGTCAGATAGATGTCCTAAGCTTGTCCCCAGAGGGAGCAGCGAGAGAGGCGCCGGACACTATGAAGTGATCGTGGGACGCCATCCCCGGGGTACCTTTTTGCGAGCGTGGTCCTTTTAGATACAAATCCTTTTAACTGCCCAAATCCCTGAGACAGTTTTGCAGGAGCAGGTTCTGGGGCCCACTTGCATTCCGCCGTCGGAGCAGCTGGACCAGCAACCTTGACTTGTTAAGTCAAGGTGATTTAGCATCACCCTGAATGACCGGGCCGAAGGCATCCAGGACGGCTGGTGGGGCACCGGACTGAGGAGGAAGCGTTATGCGGCGAAGAATACTCGTGACCGCGGTAGCAGCGTTGGCGCTGACTAGCGGGTTGGCCCTGACTGCGGCTTCGGCGGTGTCCGCCAGCTCAGGGGGCACGATCAAAGTCGTCTTTCAGATTCAGGGGGGTAACCCTGGCCTGACGACCCTCATGCACACCGCGGCGACGGAGTTCCAAAAGCAGTACCCGGGCTGGAAGGTTAACTTCGAGCCGATCACCTCTCCTGCGGAGAACGACTACTACACCAAGCTCGACCTGATGAATCAGTCTGCGTCAACTGCTCCCGACGTCATGTACGAGGACACCTTCTTGGTCAACAGCGACGTTGCCGCCGGCTATCTGTCCCCGTTAGACTCCTACCTCGCCACCTGGTCAGGTTGGAAAGAATTCTCCAAGGCTGCCCAAGCAGCCGCCCGGGGCGCCGACGGTCACATCTACGGGGTGTCCATGGGGACCGACACCCGTGGGCTCTGGTACAACAAGGCTGTGCTCACCAAGGCGGGGATTGCGCTCCCCTGGCAGCCGAAGACCTGGGCTGACGTGCTGGCGGTGGCCGAGAAGATCAAGGCGACTGAGCCGGGCGTCACTCCGATCAACGTCTACGGTGGCGTCGGTCAGGGCGAAGGGTCCACGATGCAGGGGTTCGAGATGTTCCTGTACGGGACCAACAACCCGCTGTTTGACTACAGCACCGGCAAGTGGGAAAAGGCTGGAGTCGGCTTCAAGGCCGCGCTCGGGATCTACCAGACGATCTACAACAAGGACAACCTCGGCCCCAGCGTGCAGACCGCCCTCGGCAGCCAGGCCTGGCAGGTCGTGCAGCAGTCCGATATGCCCGTGGGCAAACTGGGAATCGACCTCGACGGGAGCTGGGTTGGCGGCACCTACTTGCCCACCGGACCCAAGCCATGGCCCCAGTGGCAAAGCGCAATGGGTATAGCTGCCATGCCTACGGAAAACGGGCAGGCACCCGGAAAGGTGAGCATGTCCGGAGGATGGCTTCTGTCAGTGGGCTCGCACAGCACGAACAAGCAGATGGCGTTCAATTTCATCACAATCGCCCTGAACCAGCAGAACTCGCTGTACTACGACGTCCACGCTTCGCAGATCGCCAGCCGTGCCGACGTCGCTTCAGCGCCGAGCTACAAGGCGCAGGGCCCGGTCGACGCTGCATTCTCCTCGTTCGTTCCCTTCACCCACTTCCGCCCGGCATTCACCGCGTACCCCAAGCTCTCCACTGAGATACAGGAAATAACCGGAGAGCTCATGACCGGCCAGGAGACGCCTGCCCAGGGTGCGGCGGCGTACAACAAGTACCTCATCGCGACGGTCGGAGCGAAGAACGTCGAGGCTGCACCGGCGTAAATCTGGAATTGCCACAAACGGGCTCTGGCCAGGAAGTGCCTGAACCCAACTAGGCTTTAATCAGCTGCCTGTCCGTTGAAATGGGGCGGCCAAACTCTCAAGGGTTTGGCCGCCCCCTTTGGAGGGTTAGATTGGCACTCAGAATCTCCCGCCGCAGGTCGCCAATCTGGCGGTGGCTCGGCCCCATGGCCCCGGCCCTCGGCATCATGGGTCTGTTCTTTGCTGGCCCGATCATCTGGAGCGTCTACATCGCCTTCACCAACAAGGCGCTGACGGGGGTAGGAGCCGCTCATCCCAAATGGGTCGCCTTCGCCAATTTCACCCATATGTTCCAGGACCCGTTGTTCATCCACTCCCTTGTCCTCACTGCCATCTTCGTCATCGGCTCGGCCATCATCGGGCAGAACACTCTCGGGTTCCTCATCGCCCTCCTTGAAAGAGGGAAGAACAGTTTCGTAACGAGAGCTCTCAACACGTTCATCATCGCCGCCTGGGTCATGCCCGAGATCGTCGCCGGCTTCTGCTGGTACGCATTCCTCTACCAGGGCGGAACGCTTGATACTTTCCTACAGCACTTCGGACTGAGCCAGGACTGGCTGTACACGACGCCGATGCTTGCCATCATCATTGCCAACATCTGGCGCGGGACCGCATTCTCGATGCTTGTGTATTCGGCGGGCCTGTCCGACCTGCCGGCCGAGCTGCTCGAGGCGGCAAAGGTCGACGGTGCAAGTCAGATCGCACTTTTACGTCGAGTGATCATCCCTCTCCTCCGGCGCTCGATAGTGACGAACTTGATGCTCATAACTCTGCAGACACTGGCCAGCTTCACGCTCATATTTGTGCTGACTGCCGGCGGCCCCGGCGAAGCAAGCCAGACGACGCCTTTGTACATCTACCAACAGGCTCTACAGCTGTACGACATAAGCTATGGGACCGCCATGTGCATAGTGCTCCTCTTGATAGGAGCCCTCTTCTCTGTGGTCTATATCAAGTTGATCCGGGTCGAGGAAGTGGCATGATCGGCGTCCTCAGCTCGGGCGAAAGAAGAGCAGCCCGCCGAAACGCGCGTCCTCGTAGCGGCTTCCGCATCACATCACCGCGGATCATGGCGGCGCGCGTGAGCGCGTATGGCGTCTTGGCCCTGATAGCGGTCTTCTTCATAGCCCCGCTCCTGTGGCTTGTCCTTTCCGCGTTCGAACCCGCCGCCAGCGTGGGGTCCGCAGCACCGCTGGTGCTGTCGTTCAGCAACTTCGCGAAGGTCCTCAATTGGACGACTACCTACAAGCCGCTCATAAATTCCGCGATCCTGTCGGGGACGACGGCGGTCATAACTGTCGTTGCGTCGCTGTTTGCCGCTTACCCGCTCTCGCGCTATCAAATGCGCTTTCGCAAGCCATTCCTGTACACGATCGTGTTCTCCACGGGGCTCCCGATCACGGCGATCCTGGTGCCCGTGTACTCGATGTTCGCACGCTTCAACCTGGTCGACAATATGTCGGCCGTGATTTTGTTCATGACGGCAACGTCGCTCCCGTTTGGGATCTGGCTCATGAAGGGCTTCATGGATGGTGTGCCTCTCGAGCTGGAACAGGCGGCGTGGGTCGATGGGGCGACGTGGCTGGGGTCGTTGAGGCGGATAGTTGCGCCGTTGATGTTGCCCGGCATAATGGTCATTACGATCTTCACTTTCGTCAGCCAGTGGGGCAACTTCTTCGTCCCGTTTATTCTGCTCGAGACCCAAAGCAAGTTCCCGGCTTCAGTCAGCATCTATACGTTCTTTTCGCAGTATGGGCTGGTCGACTACGGGCAGCTGGCGGCGTTCTCGATTCTGTACACGTTGCCTGCGGTAGGGCTGTGGGTTGTGGCGGGACGCTTCTTGAAAGGCACGTTCACCTTCGCAGGCGCAGTGAAAGGCTGACTCACACCATGCATGAGGACCAGAACAGGACCACCGCCCGGATCAGGCGGGCCTTGGACATGCGGTTGCGTCCTCGGATCTTCGAAGCACGTGAACCGTGCGAGGTCTCGTCCTTTTCCTGCGGGGACCCGGTAAGTGTGTCAGTCGCGCTCGCCGCGGCTTATGTCTCCGTTGAGCGCGGCGCGCCCTGGGGAGCGCCGTGGTCAACGACCTGGTTCCGGGTTTCCGGCAGAGTGCCGGCTGAATGGGCCGGCCGGAGGGTCGAGGCGGTGTTCGACCTCGGGTTCAATGACCGGAGCCCTGGGTTTCAGGCCGAGGGTCTGGCGTTCGGTGTAGATGGCAGCCCGATCAAGGCGGTGTTACCCCGGAACAACTGGCTCCCTGTCGACAACGACGGCGGGTCTGGCAGCTGGACGTGCTTCGTTGAAGCGGTAGCGATGCCGGCCATCATGGGAGGTACCGACGACCTGTGCCAACCGACCGAGTTAGGTGACGTCGGCACTTCGGGGTCCAAACCCCTCTACGTGCTCGGGGGCGCCGACTTGGTGGTTGTCGACGAGGAGGCTCTGGCTTTTGCGCTCGACGTCGATGTCCTTCTGGGGCTGATGGGGGGCCTGCCCGTCAGAGATCCACGCCGCCACGAGGTTTTGCGCTCCCTGGAACGCTGCTTGGACGCCTACGACCTGGACGCCGATCCGGTCGCGGCTCGCGAGGCCCTCAAGGATGTGATGTCGGCACCGGCCAGCCGTACCGCGCACAAGATCTCCGCCGTCGGCCATGCCCACATCGATTCAGCGTGGCTTTGGCCAGTCCGGGAGACCATCCGCAAGTGTGCCCGCACGTTCTCCAATGTCGCTGCATTGGGAGCCGAGTACCCGGAGCTCGTCTTTGCGTGTTCGCAAGCTCAGCAGTGGTGGTGGATGAAGCGTCACTACCCGGCGATCTATGAGCGCATGAAAGCGCAGGTCGAAAAGGGCCAGGTCGTCCCCGTGGGTGGTATGTGGGTGGAATCTGACACCAACGTGACGGGTGGGGAGTCCCTCGTCCGTCAGCTCGTGTTCGGCAAGCGCTTCTTCCTCTCCGAGCTGGGCGTGGAGACCGAGGAGGTGTGGCTACCTGATTGCTTTGGCTACTCGGCTGCGCTTCCTCAGCTCATCCTTCTGTCGGGGTCACGCTGGTTCCTCACGCAAAAGCTCTCGTGGAACGACACCAACAAGTTCCCCCACCACACGTTCTGGTGGGAGGGCATCGACGGGAGCCGTGTATTCACCCATTTTCCCCCCGTCGACACCTACAACGCCGAGCTCCTGCCGTCCGAGCTGGCACACGCGGCGGACAACTACGCCGAACGCGGCTTCGGGACCCGGTCGTTGGTCCCCTTCGGTTACGGCGACGGCGGGGGGGGGCCCACGCGGGAGATGATGGAAAGGGCGCGTCGTCTCGCCGACCTGGACGGGTCGCCCAAGGTCGTCGTGGAGGCTCCGTCGAAGTTCTTTGCCGCCGCCCAGGACGAGTACCCCCATGCGCCGGTCTGGTCGGGCGAGCTCTACCTCGAAGGACACCGCGGGACCCTCACGAGCCAAGTCGAGATCAAACAAGGCAACCGCCGCTGCGAGAACTTGATGCGGGAAGCGGAGCTCTGGTCGACCGCAGCCCTGGTAGCCGGGCGCTCGCTCTACCCCTACGAAGAGTTGGAAGAGATCTGGCGGGACATCCTGCTGAATCAGTTCCATGACATCCTCCCGGGCTCATCGATCGCCATGGTCAACGACGAGGCAATCGCCAGCTGTGCCAACAGTGCCCGGCGGCTCGAGGACATCGTCGAAAGGGCGATCTCGGCGCTGTGCGGCAACGGCGATGTGTCCGTGGCTTTCAACGCTGCGCCGCATGAGCGCCACGGGATCCCGGCCCTTTCCGCCGGCACGGTGTCACTGGCGACTGGCGCGGCCAGGATGGTCGGTGGAACAGGCCTCGAGAACGACCTCATCAGGGTGGAGCTCGACGCCGATGGCCATGTCGCCTCATTGTTCGACCTTCATGCCGGGCGGGAGGTCATTCCACCCGGCGCCCTCGGCAACGTGCTCCAGCTCCACCCGGACATTCCGAACAACTGGCCCGCTTGGGATGTCGACGCCTTTTACCGCAATGTCCGTCAGGACCTGGGCTCGCCTCAGAGCATCACCGTCTTGTCGAGTGGACCTGAAGAAGCTGCCGTCCGGGTCGAGTACCGTTTCGGCTCCTCGCGGGCCGTGCAGACCTTGCGGCTGGCGGCTGACAGCAGGGCCTTGGTGGTGGAGACGGAAGTTGACTGGCGAGAGCACGACCGCCTGCTCAAGGTGGCCCTCCCCATCGACGTCCACACGGACCGGTCGTCATCAGAGATCCAGTTCGGGCACATCCAACGGCCCACTCATGACAACACCTCCTGGGACGCTGCCCGTTTTGAGTTCGTGGCGCACCGTTTTGTGCACGTGGGAGAGCCTGGCTACGGCGTCGCAGTGGTGAACGACGGGATTTATGGCCACGAGGTAGCGGCCATGGAAAGAGCTGGCGGCGGAAGGGCCACCTTGGCCCGGCTTTCCATCATTCGCAGCCCGAGTTTTCCTGATCCCCGCAGGGAAAACGGAGTGCACAACTTCCGCTATGCGATTGTGCCGGGGGCCACGATCGCCGACGCTGTGCACCACGGCTACTACTTCAACTTCCCGCTTCGAGCAGCCATGGCCGAGCGGGAGGTGGAGCCGCTGATAACGCTAAACAACGATGCGGTGGTGGTCGAGGCGGTCAAGGCTGCCGACGACCGTTCGGGAGACGTGGTCGTGCGTTGCTATGAGTCTCTCGGGGGCAGGGCCACGACGACAGTGAAAGCGAACTTCGCGGTTCGTCACGCTTCGTTGACCGACCTGCTGGAGCGTCCATTGGTGGACCTCGTCGTCGGGCCCGGCAGCGTTGTGTCGCTGCAGCTCAGGCCTTTCCAGATCGTCACGCTGCGGCTGTCACCGGAGAAATGACCCGTGCATTCCCATTCTCTGTTCGATGCTGACAGCGATAGGTCCCCTGTTGCTGACGGAGTTGCGGGTGCCGACGCGCCATGGTCGACTTCGGCCTCGGTCTCGTGGGGCGGACTCGGATGACCTCGAGCCTCTGTCTTGCGCTGGACATCGGGGCCACGAAGCTCGGAGCAGCACTGGTGGGCCGCCGGGGTGACATCCGGCGCAGCGCGAAGAGACATACGCCCGAGGGATGCGATCCTGAGATGCTGTTCTCGGAGGTGACGAACCTCCTGGACGGACTATTGGAAAGTGAGGTGGATAGTCCGTTGGCCCTGGGCGTGGGCAGTCCGGGGCCGGTGAAGGACGGTTCCGAAGTGAGCCCGCTCAACATCCCGGCCTGGCGGGGCTTTCCTCTGCGGCGGCGTCTCGAGGACCGCTATGGCCTGGCGACGTTTGTCGAGCTTGACACCAAGGCCCTAGCGCTGGCCGAGGGCTGGACGGGCGCGGCGCGGGGTAGGCGCAACTACCTGGCCATGGTCGTTTCCACGGGAATCGGAGGGGGATTGGTCCTGGACGGGCGGCTGGTCGAGGGCCGCACGGGTAACGCTGGGCATGTGGGCCATGTCATCGTTTGTCCAGAGGGCAGGCCATGTTCGTGCGGGGGCAGGGGTTGTCTGGAGGCAGAAGCCTCAGGCTGGGCGATCGCCGCCATCACCGGGCGGCCCCCTCGCGAAGCTACCTCCGAGGTGATCGAGCACACCGGTCAGCTAGTGGGCCAGGCACTGGCTTCGGTGGCCACCCTGTGCGACCTCGACCTGGTGGTCGTAGCTGGCTCGGTTGCCCTAGGTTTCGGCGCCCCGTTCTTCCGAGCCGCGGTGAGTGCGCTGCACGACTACGCCACGCAGGACTACGCTAGGCAAACCCAAGTGGTCCCGGCGGGCCTGGGCGCGAGGGCGCCCCTGGTGGGCGCCGCGGCGGTGGCGTGGCGGGGCCTTGGTGAGCGAGAGGAAACACCGTGGGAGGCCACAACGGCCGGCGGCTGTGAGCCTGAGCGATGAACGACGGTCGGGACCACTCGTGGGGCGCCCGGCATTCTCCAAAGTAAGCAACGAGAAGGGACAACGCACCCATGCGCGTCAGTTCGGTCCGTTCCACCTACTGTTTCGTCGCGAAGGGGGAGCAGCTGGCCCAGGTCATCCGGGTTGTAGTCGCGGACGCCACGCCCACCGAGCCTGCAGAGGTCACGCTGCTTGGCGACGGCCTCCTGTGGGCTGAGTCCTGGCAGGGGTGCCTCGATCCGACGTGGGCCGGCAGAGCGGACGGTCCCGCCTGGGTTCCCGGCGCCGACGCTGGGCTTGCCACACCAGCCCGCTTCACGTCCGCCCCCGACCTGCCCGATGGGGTCGTGGTAGAGGTCCCGGTCCTGTTCGACCCGGCGCTGCCCTCGGGCAGTGTCGTTGCCCTTCGGGCCGTCGTGCAGTCCGGCGAGGCTCGGGCCGTGGCCGAGGGTGGGGTGGTGGTCCGGGAGCCAGGTTGGCGGATGCTCATGGTTCCCCATTTCCACTACGACCCGGTTTGGTGGAACACTCAGGCCGGCTACACCTCCGGCTGGGACGAGCTGGTCTGGGCCCAGGATCGCCGGGAGTCCTTCCAACACAGTGGGCTGGCGCTGGTCGAGGCCCATCTCGAGAAGGCACGGGTCGATCCTCTCTACAAGGTGGTTTTCGCCGAGGTGGACTACCTCAAGCCCTACTGGGACCTCTACCCCGACCGCCGCGAAGAGCTCAGGTCCCTGATCCAGGCAGGCCGCGTCGAGATCGTCGGCGGTACGTACAACGAACCGAACACGAACTTGACCGGCGCGGAGACTGCCATCCGGTCGGCTGTGTACGGCATCGGCTTCCAGCGGGACGTGATGGGCGCTGATCCAAGGAGCGCTTGGCAGCTGGACGTGTTCGGCCATGACCCCCAGTTCCCGGGGATCATGGCCGACTGCGGGATCGACTCCGCGGCGTGGGCGCGAGGCCCGTTCCACCAGTGGGGGCCGAAGACCGAGACCGGGACAACTGCCTGGATGCAGTTTCCCTCCGAGTTCGAATGGGTCGCCCCGAACGGTCGGGGCCTTCTCACGAGCTACATGCCCGATCACTACTCGGCAGGCTGGGAGCTCGAGCGGGCGACAACCCTCGACGGGGCCATGTGGCGGGCGTACGAGCTGCTCGAAGACCTAGCCCAGGTATCGGCGACGAAGGTCACGCTCCTGCCCGTGGGCACTGACTACACGCCACCGAGTCGCTGGGTGACCGAGGTCGCGAAGACCTGGGCACGACGCTACGTATGGCCCCGCTTCGAGGTGTCAGTGGCCCGGGAGTTCTTCGATGCGGTGCGGTCCGAGCTGTCGCGCCAAAGGCGAGCACCGTCGCCGCAGACTCGTGACATGAACCCGATCTACACCGGCAAGGACGTCTCCTTCATCGATACCAAGCAGGCGCAGCGCCTTGCCGAGACGAACCTTGCGGATGCCGAAACGCTCGCCACAGTGGCCGGGATCCTGGGCGCACCTCTACCTCACAGGGCATTGGACAAAGCATGGCGTCAGCTGGTCTTCGGCGCGCATCACGATGGGATCACGGGGTCCGAATCTGACCAGGTCTACCTGGACCTCCTCGGTGGCTGGAGAGAGGCGCACGAGCTGGCCTGCGAGGTGGCCGACGCCTCCACAGGGCACCTCCTTGACGTCATCGACACCAGCGGCAATGGCCAGGCCGGCGTGGTCGTCAACACCCTCGGCTGGGACCGCTCCGACCTGGTGGTGACCGAGGTGCCTGCTCCGCGGGCGGGGCGTGTCCTCGAGGTTGACGATGGGGCTGGTCGGGCGGTCCCGGTGCTCAGTGAGCCGGGCGCGCTGCCCGGTTCGCTCCGCGTCAGCTTCTTGTCCGAGAACGTGCCCGGAGTCGGCTACCGCACGTATCGGTTCCGCCACCGCGAGGCCGAGACGGCCGAAACGTTCGGTTGGGTCGAGGTCCCTGGATATGAGATCGCCAATGAGCACCTCGGCATCGCCGCCGACCCCGGTCGGGGCGGAGGGCTGAGCCGGATCACCGATCGCGTGAGCGGCTTCGAGCTGTTGCCTGACGGAGAGATCGGCAATGAGCTGCTGGTCTATCCGGAGTACGACGGCCATCCCCGCTTCGGCGAGGGCCCTTGGAACCTCCTTCCGGCTGGCCCGCCCGTTCGGTCGGGCGAGCAGAGCGCCGCCGTGCATCGTGAGCGTTCCGTGCTCGGCGAACGACTGGTCGTAGACGGCTCGTTAGCGGGGTTCCGCTACCGCCAGGTGGCAACTCTTTGGAACGGGATTCGCCGGATGGAACTGCGGACCGAGATCCACGACTGGCGTGTCGAGGACCACCTGCTCCGGCTCCGGTTCCCGACCACTCTCGCTGGCGGAACGCCTGTCTCGGCTGTCGGAGACGCCGTTGTCGCGAGGGGCTTCGGCCTCATTGACGTGGACGCCGCGGAAGCTCCGTGGACCCTCGACAACCCTGCGGCAGAGTGGTTCGGGCTAAGCACCACACTCCTCGTGGAAGCGGTCGAGGCCGGCCGTCCCTACCACCGTCGCGGGGTGGGGGTGGCCGAAGTGGTCGTTCCCGTCGGCGCCGGGGCGGCACCCTGGGCTCGCCGGTTACTGGTCGCCCTGATCCAAAAAGGGGTTACGTCCACCTGCACCGAGGCGGATCGCAACAGGTACGGCGCCCTGTTGGGAGACTCAAACTTGCCGGACTTTCGCGTGGCCGTGGGCGGTCCGCTCGAGAACTCCTTTGTCGCCGCCATCCTCCAAGCGGCTGGCGCGGCCTACAGTAAGGCACTCGAGGATCAGCTGGACCGCCAGGGTTGGGCGCGCCTCTTGGTTCCGGCCGCGCGGCCCTTGAGAGATGTGTGGCGCCCGGGAGCCGACCTTCGAGACCCGAGGGCTTTGCCCGTGCTTCTCGTGATCGGCCGTGACGAGACGGCGACGGTGGCGGCTGTCGACGCATTGCAGGCCGAAGTGATCGCCGGCCGCGTGGTAGTGGAGCAGCCGGCCGCCCTAGTTCCGGAGCCGGAGCAAGTGCCGGAGTGGACCGCGGCCATCTTGAACCGAGGTACGCCCGGCTTTGCCGTGGACTGTGGCGGTGCTCTTCACGTCTCGCTCCTGCGTGCGTGCACCGGTTGGCCGTCCGGGGTCTGGATAGATCCGCCCCGCCGGTTCGCGCCGGACGGTTCGGCCTTCGAGCTCGAGCATTGGAGTCACGTCTTCGAGAATGCTCTTCTGCTCGGACGGGGTGACTGGCGCGAAGCGGGTTGCGTGGAACAAGCACTTGCATTCAATCGACCGCTCCGCGCAACCATTGCCGATCCCCACCCCGGGACGCTGCCGCCGCACGCTCGATTGTTCGCCATCCGCCCGCGCGAAGAATGCGAGGAACCATCGCACGTCCGAGTGGTTCTGGCTGCCCTCAAGCCGGCAGGTAACCCTCTGGCCGCAGGGGACCTGCCGCCAGAGGCGGACGAGTCGGGCCAGGAGACGGAAGTCACCTTGCGCTGCTACGAGGTTGACGGTCAACCGGCGGAGGTGGAGATCGAAAGCCTTTTCCCCATTTCCGGAGCAAGGCGCGCGAATCTCCTGGAGGAGCCTGGAGAGCCACTTGCCCTGACCGAGGCTACCAAAGCCCGTCCGAGCAGGGTGGTGCTTTCTGTCGAGGCGGCGGAGCTCACCACTATTCGCCTACGGCTGGGCCGCGCCGGCGGGACGGTCGCCCCGATCAGCGCCAAGGGCGGTTGGGATACCGAGGCTGCCCAGCCCGTGTTCAGCCGGTACTGGCTCCACAACAAGGGGCCGGCACCGATGGGCAACCAGGCGGTCGCCGTGCACGTCCTACCTACTGCTTTGGTGCTGAGGGCCGGCGAGGTTTGCGAGTTCACTGCCCAGGTCGCCTCGGGTTCCACCCACGTCACCCAGTCGGGGCAGGTCGAACTGTTGGGGCCGGAGCACTGGGACCTGGAGCCGTCGGGGCAGCTGTTCGCGTTGAGTCCCGGGGCCTTCATGCGAGTTCCGGCGCGTCTGCGGGTCCCGGATAACTGCCGCCCTGGGCGGTACTTTGTAGCGGCCCGAGCGTTGGACCCCGCCGGCCAGACCCAAGAGGACGTCGTCACCGTCGATGTCGTCCCGGCGCTCGCCGAGGCCGGCCACGGAGAGGGCCACTTCCCGGGAGACCCAAAGGCGCTCCTCGCGAAGTCGGCACCTTTCAACCACCCCGCCGGCCAGGCGTTGGCCGAGCTTGAGGTCGCTCTCGAAACCGCGGAGTTGGCGCTTGCACCATTGGCGGCGGCCACGCTTGGTCTCGTGCTCACCAACCGCACTTTGGGTGAACTACGGGGTGAGGTGCAGCTTGTATCCCCGATCGAGACGTGGCCTTACCTCGACCCCCTGACACAGGCTTTTAGCCTGAGACCGGGTGAGCACCGCCGACTCGAGGCGTTCGTGCGCAGCCCTGGCCAAGGGTGGCTCGCTTCGTGGGCGTTGTTCAAGGTGACTTATTTCGGACGAATCTGGTACTCCCCCGCGGTGGCCTTGCGCCTCGGCGCAGAACCCGCGGCGCTCGATCAGGTTGTTGTGTCCGGTTCAACGTTGACGCGACAGGTCTAATGGTGTCCGACGGGTCTGTCATCGGCTGGGTTCACGGGGTCCCCGTGACATCGGCTGCTCTGGATGCGTACGTCGTCGAGCTCGCAGCTGGACCGGTGGGCACCCGGCTCGGTATCACTGGCGAACCGGAGGTACGTACCGATCTCGGTCGTTCCAAGGCTGCTGGCCTTCGGGCCTGGGGGGTCAAAGCGCTCTTGGCGGACACCCTCCTGCGGGTAGAGGCCGCCCGGCTCGGGGTAGCGGACCTGAGTTCGCCTGCCGACTGGCTGGCCCGGCTCGAAGCCGCTGGTGAGCTTGTGGTCCAGATGCCTACTGAGGTCGAAATGCGCGCGTACTACTTGGCCAACATCCACCGCTTCCGACTGAGTGAGGCCCGCCGGGTACGCCACGTCCTTGTTGGAGACCGCGAATCGGCTGAGCACATGCGCAAACTCGCCCTAGACGGCGCAGCCTTGGCGCAGCTTGCCACGGACTCCTCTCTCGATAGAGGAAGCCGCAGCCGGGGCGGCGACCTTGGATGGGTCGAGCGCGGCCACTTGACTGGACCTCTCGAGGAGGCGATCTTCGAGGCAGATCTGAACCAGGTCATCGGACCAGTCGCGAGTGGCTTCGGCTGGCACCTTGTAGTGGTGGAGGCGGTCCGACAGAGTCGGACCCGTTCCTTTCATGAGTGCCGCGAGCAGATCCAGGTCGAACTGGCCGAACACCATCGGCATCGCTCCTGGCTGACCTGGCTGGATCAGCGAACGGCCGAGGCAGTCCGGGTCCCCGAAGGGGTTGAGCACCCTTTGTTTCGGGGGCTCCCGGGCTCCCCGCACCGGCACTGACCAAGTCGATGTCGAGAGCCCGTCCGACGAGGTCAGGCGACCCGACTTCGGCGACGTGTTCATGCAAGGTCTGCTCAACATCTCGCGCTGGGGCGGTTTGCCAACACGAGTCGTAGTTTCTTGGACCTAGGCGCCGGTCGACGCGATCGGCAGGGCTCGCAGGAGATCAACGAACGGAGGACCCAGAGCATGAATATTGGGATCGACAGTTACTGTTTTCACCGGTTCTTCGGTGAGGTCTACGACGGGCAGCCGGTGCCGGAGCGACCCATGACGATGGAGGACTTCCTCGCCTTCGCCCGAGGGCTCGAAGTCGACGGCGTGTCGCTGGAGTCATGTTTCTTCCCGACCATGGAGGCGTCATGGTTCCGTGAGTTGAGGGCCCAGCTTGACGATTATGGCCTGGAGCGGGTCTATGCCTGGGGGCACCCGACCGGGCTCGAGGACGGCACGAACCGGGCGGCCTTCGAAGACATGGTGAGCCAGATCGCCTGCGCCGAGTTGATCGGCGCGAGGGTCATGCGGGTCACGCCCGGTCCCGGCAGCCGGGACTACCGCTACGAGCCACGCCAACCGCGTCTCGAGGTGCTGGCAGGCTGGTTCCAAGAGGCCGCCTGCGAAGCAGAAGGGCGCGGGATCAAGCTTGCCGCTGAGAACCACGGCCACTACTCCGCCAAGGAGATGCTCTGGCTCGTGGATGCAGTCGGTTCGCCCTATTTCGGCGTGAACTTCGACACTGGCAACTTCCTGCGGCTCCTGGACGACCCGTTGGGGGCGATGGAGAAACTGGCAAAGTACGTGTTCGCCACTCACATCAAGGACGTAAAGGTGCGCCGGGACGTCTCCCCGTCAGAGTGGTTCTATTTCTCCAGCACTCCGGTTGGCCAAGGGCTGGTCGACATGGCCCCGATCATCGCCCTACTGGCGGAGACCGGCTACGACGGTCTCCTTGCCGTCGAGATAGACCACCTGCACCCGGACTACGGATATGACGAGCACCGGGTCGTGCGCCAGAGCATCGACGAGCTCCGTCGCCTGGTCGGCGCGAACACCAATGTCTCGGCCGGCTGACGTGGTACGAGCCGGCAGCCCAGGACCGGGCTACAGGCGGGCTTTGGCGGACCCCCGCCCGAGAGCCGGCGTGGGCATGCTCGGCTACGGCTTCATGGGCAAGGCCCACAGCAACGCCCTGCGCACCATGACCTACATCGACTGGCCCGGTGTCATGAGACCCGAGCTCGTAGCAATCGCCGGCAGGACGAACGAGCGGGTAGCCGACGCGGCGGTGCGTTACGGCTTCGACGGCTACTACACCGACTGGCACGGCCTGGTGGAGGACGAACGGCTCAGCGTGTTCGACAATGCCGCCGCGGATGAAGCCCACGTGCAGCCCACACTTGCCTTCATAGCCGCCGGCAAGCACGTCGTTTGCGAGAAGCCCCTGGCGCGCAGCGCCGCTGACGCCTCGGCAATGTGGAAGGCGGCGGAGAAGGCGGGAGTCAAGCACCTGTGCTGTTACAACTACCGCTTCGTTCCGGCGGTGCAGTTGGCGCGGAACATGCTCCGAGGCGGTGGCCTGGGCGAGGTCTACGAGGCCCGTTTCCGCTACTCGCAGAGTTGGAGCCCGATGTCCGATTCGCCAACGGCGCCCAGGGCCCTCTCTGGTGACCATAGGCTGCCATGCCATCGACCAGGCGCGCTTTCTCGTTGGAGAGATCGCGAGTGTCTCGGCGCTGTTCAGCACCATCGACGCCTCATTATGTTCCCGGACTCGACGCAACATGCTCGCCTGGGAGATCAACTGCGAGAGAGGCACGCTCGTATGGGATCTGGAGCGCCTGAACGAGCTGAAAGTGTCCGCAACCAATTGTTCAGGAGCCTCGCTCGATGGACTGGCCGACGTCATCGTCTGCGAGCCTGGCCATCCCTTCGTTGACCTGTGGTGGCCGGCGGGCCACCTGCTCGGTTGGGAGCACGCCCACACAAACATGTTCATCCACTTCTTTCGCTGTCTGGGCCAGGACCGCTCGGTGGGGCCAGAAGGCGCCACGTTCGAGGACGGCTACCGAGTGGCTCTGATCAGCGAGGCAATGCTTGCTTCAGCCACGTCAGGCAGGCGCATTGAAGTCGACCCGACTCATACGTCTTCTGTGGAACCGGCTGTCAAGGCAATATGAAAGTTGAGCTTGAGACCTGGGCTTCCCCCCGCTAGCCGGACACTTGGCTATGCGGCTTGCAGTTGCTGGCGATAGTAGTTGAGCTCCCATTCGATCGCGGTACGTAGCCGAGGCTCGAGTGCAGCCTGACGGCGTTGTAGCGCTTGATCCAGGCGGTGATCGCCGCCTTGGCTTGGTCGCGGGTGGCAAAGCTGTAGCGATGGACGAGCTCGCGTTTCAGGCTCGACCAGAACGCTTCGGCGACGCTGTTGTCAAAGCACGTCGCGACGCGGCCGGCCGACTGGGCGATGCCGTAGGACGTGCAGAGATCACGGTAGGTCTCGCTCAGATACTGCTGCGATCCACGGTCGGAATGAAAGATCACCCCACGCGCCCCACCGCGAAGCTGAACGGCCGCTTCGAGGGCGTCGGCCACGAGCGGTGTCGCCATGTTGTCGTCCATCTTCCAGCCGATGAGACGTCTACTGCCGAGGTCGAGGACGCTCGAGAGGTAGAGCCATCCCTCGCCTGTCGGGATGTAGGTAAGGTCGCCCACCCAGGCGACATCGGGCTCACCTGGGGCAAAGCGGCGCTCTATGAGGTCGGGCAGCGGCGGGGCATCCTCGGCCGGGATCGTCGTGCGGACCCGTCGCCGCTCGGAGATGCCGACGAGCTCGTGGAGGCGCATCAAGCGTTCCACCCGCTTGTGGTTGACGGGGCGACCGCGGCTGCGCAGCTCTCTTGTGACGCGCGGGCTCCCGTAGTTCTCGTCCGAGCCGGTGTAGATCTCCCGGATCTCACCGAGCAGCTCGCTCTCGGCCGCCATGGCAGCGCTCGGGCCCCTGGCCTTCCACTCGTAGTAGCTCGAGCTCGAGATATCCGCCGCTTTGCATGCTGAGCGCACCGGGAAACCTGCGGCCTTCATCGCGTCGACGTGGTGATAGCGGCTCACCGGTCCGACTCCTTCACCCAGAAGGCCACCGATCGTTTGAGCAGGTCACGCTCGCTCGTCAGGCGCTTCACCTGCCTCTCGAGCTCGGTGATACGCGCCCGCTCCTCGCTCGAGAGTCCCTCGCGCTCACCG
>CABEDI010000005.1_pt1 | contig 34725 bp, 34 predicted proteins | sample 3422911 | NCBI WGS metagenome assembly CABEDI01 (sample SAMEA5534329, study PRJEB31848) | metagenome | biome: tundra; feature: field; material: soil | place: USA | collected 2013-05 | depth 0.15 m | reverse complement strand
GCCGCGACGATCTCTGGCAGGCCGCTCAGCAGCTCGCGGACACGGTCTGGCGACCCGACGACCACGACCGACGGCTTGCGGTCGGCCGGTGCGATCACCGTCACCTCGGGGACGAGCAGCTCACCTTCGGCGCAGCGGTCGAAACGAAGTGCGGCGAGCGCGATGGGTACCGGCTCGATGTCCCGGTTGTCGCCGGGCTCAGGCGCGACCCCGACCGATCGGCTATCTGCGACAGGAGAGATCGCCCCTAGATCAAGGACCGCAAGCCTGAGGCTGGGAGGATTCGCCAGGCCGCCTGACAGCCCGAGCGCAGTCGCGGTCCCGAAGCCGAGAACCATGAGCCCGTCGCGCTCGATGACGCGTCCCGCCTCGTACGCGTGCACCCGCAGCCGAGCCAGCATGCCCGCGTCGATCGGACGCACGGCATAGCAGAGCCGGGTCGTTCGACCGCTCATGACCCGGCGCCGTCGGCAGATCGAGTTGCAGTGACACATTGAGCGATGCCACCGCTCAATGGATGGTGTCTGACGTTGGTGAAGCCGGCTTCGCAGAGAAGGCCGGCGAATTCGGGGAATGAGGGAAGGTACGCGACCGAGCGGGGCAGGTACCGGTACGCTGCGCCGTCGGACAAGAGCGCCCCGAGTTGCGGCACGACATGGGCGAACCAGACCCGATGGCCGAAGCGGAGCAGCCGGTGCTTCGGTTCGCCGACTTCGAGAAGTGCCAGTCTTCCCCCGGGGCGGAGCACGCGGCCAAGCTCGTTCACGACACTGGTCAAGTCGGCGAAGTTGCGGACCGCGAATCCGCTCACCACCGCATCCGCGGCGCAGGCCCGGAGGGGCAGCTGCGCAGCGTCAGCCTGAACCAGCGGTGCGCCGCCAGCACGTGCGGCAGTCAGCATGCCGAGCGAGAGGTCGATTCCCACCGGCTGGTGGCCTTTACGACGGAGGCTGCGAGCCAAGTCCCCCGTCCCACAGCCGATGTCGAGCACGACCGAACCGGGTGACAACTGCAACATCTCGATCGTCCGGCGGCGCCATCCGGCGTCGAGCCCGAAGGTCATCAGGAAGTTGACGAGGTCGTAGCGCGGTGCGATCGAGTCGAACATCGATCGCACGAGATCCTGCTTGGCTTTGCCCTCCGGCAAGGGCGAGCAGGCGTCGAAGGAGACGCCCTGCGATACATGTGCGGGCTCGCCTTTGATGGCTTTGATCACGGGCAGCTCACGGGTCCGAGCCTAGGCAAGAACCACTCCCGGCCGATCGGACAGGCGCACGTTCTCGCCACCGGGAGTGCCGAAGTGGCCGGTGCAGCGCAGTTCACCCGCTACCAGGAGAGACCCGCGACCTCGCGCATGGCCTTTTCGAACTCCTCGTCCCCGAGGGTGCTGCGCGCCGAAAGTATCAAGTTCGCGTCGTCGCCGACGCGCCGCCGCAACGGGCCTTCGTCACTGTCGATGGCATCAGCGACCGCGTTTGCCACCAGATCCGGGCCGGGGCGTGCGCCGCCCTGCATCTTGCGAGCGACCTCTGCCAGTTGGGCGTCGAGCTCGTCATAAGCGGCAAGCCCGCTCGTGGGCGGGTGCTCCTTCATCCCTGGCGCGATGAAACCGGGCTCGACGATCACGACCCGTACTCCGAAATGGGCCAGCTCTACGTACAGCGCCTCCGAGATCGCCTCCAGAGCGTGCTTTGTGGCCGCGTAGTAGCCGCTGAGAGGCTGGGCGACATGTCCGGCCACCGAGGAGATGTTGACCACGACGCCTGAGCGCCGGCTGCGCATGCCCGGAACGAAGGCTTGGATCAGGCGAACAGGTCCGAGGACGTTGGTCTCGAACATCTCCTGGACGTGTCCCATCGCGACGTGCTCGATCGGGCCGTGGAAGGAGATCGCGGCATTGTTGACGAGGGCATCCACCCAATCGAGCTCCCGGCGGACCGCCTCCACGGATGCCGCCTCGGTCACGTCCAGGTGGAGCCGGGCCGCTACGTCGAGGTCGTCGAGCGTGGCACGGTCCCGGGCCGTTGCGATGACCTCGTGTCCGCGCCCGGCCAGCAGCATCGCGGTGGCCTTGCCGACGCCGGACCCAGCCCCGGTCACGAGGACCCTCATGCAGGTCACTCTAGTGGTGCCACCCCGCCACGCTCAGGCCGCTACGAAGGGACAGTTTACCCAGCGTTAACCTGCCTCCCAGGAAATTGGCCCAGAGTTCAGCCCGGAAACACGGTGGGGCCATTGGCAGTTCACTTTGCCTTCGTAGCTTGTTCGTAACGGACGCATGAGGCCGCCGCGTGGCGCGGGGTGAAGGTGTGGCCTTGCAAACCGCAATTATCACGAGACCCCACGGAGGTAGAGAGACTGATGAGGATCCATAGGACTGTTCGGCTTGCACTGACCACGGCAGCGGTCGTCGTCACGGCCCTTTCGATGGTTGCGGTGCCGGCGCTCGCGGGTACGCGCAGCGCAAAAGCAAGCGGAGACCGGTACCTTGCGGCCGACACGCTGCTGAACAAGTCAGCGACCATTGGCGGCGCAGGTTCAACCTTCGCCGCGCCCTTGCAGAATGCCGCGCAGGCCGCGTACGGGGCCCGCACCACCAATGCCACGATCAACGGCTACCAGGCAGTCGGCTCGGGAACTGGCGAGTCGGACATCCTCAAGAAGGTGGTCGACTGGGGCGGTACCGACGTACCGATGTCCCAGACCGACATCTATCAAAAGGAGCCTTCCGGCTACAACATCAGGGCGTCGGCATTTGTCGAGGTGCCGATCGCTCTCGGCGGTGTGGCGATTCCGTACAATCTCTCCGGCCTGAATTCCAAGACGTCGCTCACCTTGACGGCGCAGGTGCTTGCCGGGATCTACGAGGGTCACATCACGAACTGGAACAGCTCCGCGATCCAAGGGCTGAACCCGAAGGTCAAGCTGCCGGACAACAAGATTGTCGTTGTTGCCCGTGCGGACTCTTCCGGTACGACGTATATCTTCACGAACTTCCTGCGCAGCGCCGCTCCGAAGGTGTGGACGACCCAACCCTCAAAGGCCGCGCTGACGCTGCCCACCGGTGGCGTCGCGGGTAGCGGGAATGCGGGCGTCGCGGCTGACATCGAGAACACACCGAATTCGATCGGCTATGTCGAGTACTCCTACGTACTGCTCAACCCGAGCCTGCTCAAAGGAGTCGCGGCGATCGTCAACAAGGCGGGCAAGGCGCTAACTCCCTCACTTGCGGGTATAGCGGCCGCCGCGGCTGCCAAGCCGGACATCACAGCGACGAACTTCTCGATCGACTGGCAGGCCGGTGCAACAGCGTATCCAATCGCTGGATACACCTGGGCGGTCATCTGGAAGGTCAACCAGACGAGCGACGCCCAGGGGACGCTGCTCGTAAAGTACCTCGACTGGTTGTCGCACTCGGGCGCAGTCAACGGCACGACCGCCGGTCAAGATGTCGCAGCGCTCCAGGGCTACGTTCCACTTCCGGCCAATATCCAGGCGCTGGCACGGGCCACGCTGCTCAAGGTCACGGGATCACATGGCCAGGTGCTGCTGGGCATTAACGGCGGCTGAGCGGCGCGGTGGCTGAGTAATATCCATGCCCGAGGTGCCGACTAGCCCTTCTGTGGCAATGTCGAATCCGCTCTTGACCGAGAACTCGAAAAGCTTCTCGGTCAAGAGCGACTGGGCGCATTGGAGTGTTCTTTACGGAGCTTCCGGATTGTTCGCTCTCATCTGCGCGGTGTTTCTCATCAGCATTATCGTCTCGTCGATTCCCGCCTGGCACCACTCGGGCCTCTCGATCATCTACGGCAGAGTGTGGAGCCAAGGAAGCAACTCATTTGGAGCGCTCCCGATCATCGCAGGTACATTGGCGACGACAGCTATCGCACTGGTATTTGCGATCCCGATTGGTGTCGGCTCGGCCCTTGCGATTGTCCATGTTCTGCCCGCGAGACTACGAGTCTTATTATCGTCGCTCGTCGAGCTTCTCGCGGCGGTTCCGAGCGTTGTCTACGGACTATGGGGCCTGCTGGTGCTCGCGCCGTGGTTCGAGAACACCGTGGAACCAGGGCTTGCGAGCATCACTGGCAGCAGATTCCCCTTCCAAGCTCCGCCTGAGGGCGTCTCGTTGCTGCTCGCGGGCTGTGTGCTCTTCGTGATGATCCTGCCGATGATCGTGGCCCTCTCGAGAGACGCAATTGCGGTCGTGCCGCACGATCAGTTCGAAGGGGCCCTCAGTGTGGGTGCGACGAAATGGCAGGTGGTCCGGAAAGTCGTGCTGCCCGGCGCCCGCACCGGCATCGTCGGGGCCATCACGCTCGCGACCGCGCGGGCTCTCGGCGAGACCGTGGCCGTCGCCATGGTCATCGGCTTGAACCCGCTCTTTCCGCCTTCGGTGTTCTCGACTGCCTCCACGCTCGCATCGACCATCGCTCTGCAGTTCCAGGACGCGACACCATTGCAAGTCGCCGCTCTTGGCGCACTTGCCTTGATCCTCATGGCGATGACAGCGATCGTGAACTGGTTCGGGCGTCGGCTCGTAAGAGGTTCGACGTTCCGCGCGGGTGTCATATGACGACGGGAGTGATCGAAGGGATCCCACCGGACCCGATCCTCGAACGCCGTGAAATGGTGCAACGCGTTGCGAGGAAGACACTGGACCGACGTATTCTCGTCTCACGGGGGATGATCGCCCTTTGTGGTGTCGCGCTCCTCCTCGCCTTGGTCCCACTGTTCGCGATTCTGTACTCCCTGGTGCAGAAGGGCATCCGGTGGTGGACCCTCGACTTTTTCACGAAGGTCCCGCAGTTTCCGTCACTGATCGACCCGAACGACGTCGGGGGGATCTCGAACGCGATCATCGGGTCGCTCGTCATCGACGGCATCGCGGCACTCTTCGCGATTCCGATCGGCGTCATTGCCGGCTTGTTCCTGGCGGAGTCCAGTTCAAAGTTCGCGAGCCTGCTGCGGACGACGGCCGAGATCATGACGGGTCTTCCTTCAATCCTGCTCGGGATCTTCGCGTATCAGATGATCGTGATCGGCTTCGATGAGTGGGGGATAAAGCTGCCCGGCATCGGTTTCTCGGGAGTCGCCGGGAGCTTCGCTATCGGCGTCCTCATGATTCCCGTCATCATGAAGGCCTCCGAAACGGCGCTGCGAGGCGTCCCGAATCCAATTCGAGAGGCTGGTCTCGCGCTCGGAGCACGGAGGGGCGTCATTGCACGCAAGGTGGTGATCCCGACCGCGCTTCCGGGTCTGATCACTGCCGTGCTGCTGGCCTTCTCCCGGGCGGTGGGGGAGACCGCGCCGATCCTGTGGGTGATCGGTGCTTCCAACATGGTCGAGTGGAACCCGAGGAAGGAGATGGCGTCGATGCCGCTCCAGATCTTCCAGTCGGCGACCTCGCCGTACGTGGCACTTCGGGAAGAGGCGTGGGGGATCGCCCTGTTCCTCGTGTTCGTCGTTCTAGTCGTCAACCTAGGAAGCCGCCTCTTTGCGGCTTGGCTACAAAGAGAGAGGCGGTAATGGTAGATCCCAGCACCATGGTTAGAGTGTCGACGGGGATGTCTGACCAGGAGGGGGACCCGCGGTTGGGCCCGATATCGATGCGGTTCGAAGATGTGTCGGTGACCTTCCACGGTCGAACCGCGATTCGCGACGTCGCCTTTGACGTCCCCAAGAACAAGGTCACGTCGCTCATCGGTCCGTCAGGCTCCGGAAAGACGACCCTGTTGCGCGCGATCAACCGGTTGCACGATCTCACCAAGGGTGCTGTGGTGAGCGGCTCGATCCGGCTTGGGGACACCGACATCTACAAGGGAGGGATCCCGGCGACGCTGTTGCGCACGCGGGTCGGCATGGTGTTCCAACGGCCGAACCCGTTTCCTACGATGTCCATCTACGACAACGTCGTCTCGGGGCTTCGGTTCAACGGGATACGCAAGAAGTCCGTCCTCGAAGAAGCTGCCGAGTCCGCCCTCATCGCCGCGGCTTTGTGGGATTCGGTCTCGAACCGGCTGAAGGCGCACGCATCGACGCTCTCCGGGGGAGAGCAGCAGCGCTTGTGCATCGCTCGAGCACTTGCGGTGGAGCCAGAGGTGCTGCTGATGGATGAGCCGACCTCGTCGTTGGACCCGATCTCGATGCGGCTCATAGAAGAGCTCGTAGGCGAGCTCAAGAGCCGCGTCACGATCGTCATCGTCACGCACAACATGCAACAAGCAGCTCGCGTCTCAGACTTGTGCGCGTTCTTCTTGATGGGCAACGACCGTGCCGGTGAACAGATCGAGGTGGCGCCGACGAAGAAGTTGTTCAGCGAACCGGACGACCCGAGGACGTTGGACTACATCCAGGGCCGCTTCGGCTGAGTGTCGACGCCGGGCCAAGAAGAGACCCGAGACGGAAGTCGCGTGGCCTAGTCGACCGCTTACCCAAAGCCGTCCGAGGCCGACAGCACGTCACCCAACGCGGAGAGGAACCGGTCGTTCTCCGAACGCGTTCCAATGGTGACGCGCAAGCAGCCTTCGAGGCCCGGCCAGTCCGAGACGTCGCGAATCAGCACGGAGTGATCGAGCAGGCCCTTCCAGACTTCGGAGCCGGAGCGCGGGCTCACGCGAAACAGGATGAAGTTCGCGTCGGAGGGCCACGCCTGGACCGGAAGGTCCGAAAGGGCCTTGGCGACGCGTCCCCGCTCTTCGATGGTGGCCGCCACCCGATCTCGCATCTCGTGGCTGAAGCCGAGGGCGAGCCGTCCCGCGACTTGCTTGAGCGCGTCGAGGTGGTAGGGAAGCGCGACGTTCGACAAGGAGGCAACCACGCTCGGGTCCGCGACCGCGTAGCCGAGGCGGAGCCCGGCCATCGCCCAGGTCTTGGAGAACGTGCGCACGATGACCAAGCGCGGCTCAGACTCGAGCAATTCGAGTGCCGACCACGGCGCGAACTGCCCGTAAGCCTCGTCGACAGCGAGGATCCCGGGGACGAGGGTGAGAACGGAACGGACGCTGTCGCTCGTCTCGACGTTGCCGGTCGGGTTGTTCGGCGAGCAGAGGAAAGTGACCGCAGGGCTCGCCGGCCCGTGCATTCGAGCCGCGGCTGCGGCCGTCCGGGCGACTTCGGCGGCATCCACGCCGAACGCGCCATCGCGTTGTCCCGCGATCAAAGGCGTCCCGGTGAGGAGGGCGATATGGGAGTGCAGCGCGTACGTCGGCTCGAACAGCATCGCGGGCCGGCCCGGGCCGCCGTACGCGAGCAGGAGACACTGGATCGCTTCGTTCGAGCCGTTGGCGCAGAACACCTGGGACGGGTCAACCGCGTGGTGGGCGGCAAGTGCCGCCCGCAGGGCGGTCGTTTCACGATCGGGGTAGCGGTGCAGGGGGATGGACCGCAACTCGTCCGCCAGCGCCTCGACAAAGGCGTCCGGAGGAGGCTCGGGGGACTCGTTGGTGTTGAGCCTGACCTCGACCTCGACCTGAAGCGAGTGGTACCCGGGCCGCAGGGCAACCTCGCGACGGGCCCCGGCGGGATCCACGGGACCATTCGCCCCGATGGGGCTCACGCGGGCGGCTGCTGTTCGTGCTCGGAGCGGAGCATCACCGAGCGGGCGTGGGCGGCAAGACCCTCGGCGCGTGCGATCGCAGCGACGTGGGGGGCAGCGCGGCTCAATGCTTGACGGTCCGCGGAGATGACGTGCACCCTGCGGAGGAAGTCCTCCACCCCGAGCACGCTTGCATAGCGCGCCGATCCGAACGTCGGCAGGGTGTGGCTCGGTCCCGCGATGTAATCGCCGAGCGACGCAGGCGCGTAAGGGCCGAGAAAGATCGCGCCCGCGCTGCGAACGAGCGGGATCATCGCTCGTGGATTGTCACAGCAAAGCTCCAGGTGCTCGGGCGCTATCTCGTTGGATACCGCAATCGCTGCCTCCGGCCCGTCGACAAGCACTGCGTAGCCCCCGCCCGCGAGGGTCGCCTCGATCGCCGCGCGCCGAGGTGACTGCTCGACGAGCGAGGCGACCGCAGCTGTCACCGCGTTCAGTACCGGCTCGGACCACGTGATGAGCCAGGCGAGCCCGTCGGGGCCGTGCTCGGCCTGTACGACAAGGTCAATTGCGACGTAGTCGACCGGTACCGACTCGTCCGCGATCACGACGACTTCGGAAGGCCCGGCGAACGAAGCCGGCATGCCGACGGCGCCGCGGACCTCCAGCTTGGCAAGCGACACCCGCCGGCTCCCCGGACCGACGATGACATCGACCCGCGCGATGGTCTCGGTGCCATAGGCCATCGCCGCGATCGCCTGGGGACCGCCCACGCGGTAGAGCTCGTCCACCCCCGCCAGGCTCGCTGCGGCGAGCACCTCGGCCGGGATCGCGCCATCGGGTGCGGGCGGCACGCACACGGCGATGCCCTCCACACCCGCGACACGAGCTGGGATGGCGGTCATGAGAACGCTCGAGGGATAGCTCGCCAGCCCACCCGGGACATAGACACCGGCGCGGGCGACCGGCAGCTCGAGAAGGTCGACCGAGATCCCGTTGCGCTCGAAAGTCCCGGGATCAAGTGGCCGGTGGCGGTGGAACGACTCGATGGCCTCAGCGGCCTCCGTGAGCGCCCCGAGGAGAGCCGGGTCCAGCCGCCCGCCCGCCGAGCCGATCTCCGAGGCCGGCACTCGGATCTCGTCCAAGGCGACCTTGTCGAAACGAGCCGTGTACTCCCGTAGCGCCGCGTCCCCTCGTATCCGGACGTCGTCGACTATCGCGCGGACCTCTGCGACCGGGCCTTCGTCCACGAGGTTCGGCCGTGGGAGGGTGCCACCAAAATCGGCTCCGCGGCCACGAAGGTCGAGTCGTCTCAACATGGGTGCAGCGTATCGGTCCGCTCAGAGCAGATTTCCCGGTCGTGGGGCCGGATAGGCGATGATGGCGGGATGGCGCCGCACCCTCCCGAGCCGTCGGAACTGGCCGAGCTGTCCTCGATCGCCGCCTCGCTCGAGCAGATCAGCCGCCGTGTGACGGCGCTGGCAGACGCCGCCGCCGCGGCCAAGCGGGACGAGGTCGCCGTGAACCTCATTGCCGTGGAGCGCGCCCTGATTGGTGCGGTGCGACGTCTCGAGCGCCTGCTGGCAGGTGGGAGCTGACCCGGCACGAGACCGTCCCGGACGCGCCGACGGCGCCCTGAGGGCGCCGTCGGGGAGTGGATCGGGCGGCGGATCCCGAGTCCACTCGTTGGAACCAGGTGGCGGGGACCGGTTCCTCTTGACCAAATTAGCGCCCGGTTCTCCGCCTGTGACCGCTCGTCACCAACCTGTCACGAGACTCACAGGGAGCCGCGCGACTTGGCAGCCAGAGCCTCGCGCCGACCGTCCTTTGGTCCCAGCCGGCGCCGGGGAGCGGCGCCGGAGCCTCGAGCGTCAGAACTTGCCTCTCGACGGACACAGATCGGCCACCTCGCAGATCTCGCAGCGGGGGCGCCGCGCATCGCAGACACGCCGGCCGTGGAGGATGAGCCGAAGGCTGATCGTACCCCAGTCTTCTGGAGGGAACAGTCCGCAGAGGTCCTGTTCGATCTGGGCCGGGTCGCTCGAGCCGCTCAGTCCGAGGCGCCGGCTCAACCTGGTCACGTGAGTGTCTACCGGGAGCCCCGGCAGATCGAAGGCGACCGAGAGCACGACATTCGCGGTCTTGCGACCGACGCCCGGAAGGGCGGTCAACTCCTCCATCGACCGGGGCACCTCACCGGAATGACGCATCACGATCGCCTCCGAGGCGCCGAGGATGTGAGAGGCCTTGGAGCGGAAGAAACCCGTGGACCGGATCAGGGTCTCGAGCTCCTCACGGTCGGCGCCGGCCATGGCTTGGGGCGTGGCATAACGCCTCAACAAGATCGGCATCACGATGTTGACCCGCTCGTCGGTGCACTGTGCAGACAGGATGGTCGCCACGAGCAGCTCAAAGGGGTCCTGGTGGGCCAGCGCGCACAGCTCGGTCGTCGTGCCCGGGTATGCGACGGCGAGGCGATCGGCGATCTTGCGAGCCCGCGCGAGCGGCCGCCGGGGGCCGCGACCGCTTCGAGTTTGGGCACTCGGCTCGCGGGGCACCCTGGGATGGTAGTCACGGTTCACCGTCAAGGAGACGGTATGTTCGCCAGGTGCATCACGTCGAGATCAAGCGCAGGATGGGAGAGGCCGACATCGCTGCCATCTCGGTCTTGCTCGAGGCTGCCAGCATCGCCGACGGTCATCGCGCGCTCGGCGAGCACCAGTGGCTCGACCTCGTCCAAGGTGGTCGTGAGGGCTTCGCCGGCTTTGTCGCTCGCGAGAGCGGTCGTGAGCGCATCATCGCCTACGCGCAGATCAGCGGGGGAAACGGCGCAAGCTGGGCCGTCGAATACGTCGTTCACCCTCAGTGGCGATCTGCCGGTGTCGAGCTTCAAGAGGACCTGCTCAGCGCAGCGCTCGGCGAGATCGCGGCGCAGGGAGGAGGTCATGTGCACATGTGGGTGCCCAAGCCGGGGCCGATCAACGATGCTGTCGCCCGGGCTGTCGGCATGAGGCGCGGTCGCGACCTCATCCAGATGCGGCGTGCGCTGCCCATCACCGAGGAGAGCGCTGTGATATCGGTCCGGCCGTTTCGAACCGGCGAGGACGAACCGGCGTGGCTGGAGGTGAACAACCGGGCGTTTCGCGACCATCCCGAACAGGGTTCGTGGGATCTCGCCACTGTCACCGAGCGCGAGTATCAGCCGTGGTTCGACCCGAGCGGCTTCCTGCTGCACGAGCGCGACGGGCGTCTCGCAGGCTTTTGCTGGACGAAGGTCCACGAGCCCGAAGACGACTTGATGAACGCGGCCATCATGCACCAGCTCGGCGAGATCTACGTGATCGCGGTCGACCCAGACTTCCAAGGCCACGGTCTAGGGCGCCAGCTCGTGCTCGCAGGACTGGCCTCGCTTTGCGAACGCGGCGTCAGCACCGGGATGCTCTACGTCGACCACGACAACGAGGCGGCTCGCAGACTTTATTTCTCGCTCGGATTCCTCGACGACCACACCGACCGTGCCTACGTCACCGACGTGCCGGCCGGCGGAGCTGGGCAGCCCCCTGGTGCGCTCGGTGGAGCGTGAAGCGGACGCACATGAGCCGGTGTCCGTGAGCCGCTACGACCTGGGACGCGATGAGCTCGCGGCGCTGCTGGCTGACGAGCCTTCATACCGCGTGAGCCAGGTGTTCAATGGCTTCTACCAGCGCCTGGCCGAACCAGGGGAGCTGACAGATCTCCCACGGGCGCTCCGCGACCGGCTCGAGCTTGCCCCGGCGCTGACATCTGCCTTTCGCTGCGCGGCCGAGAGCGTCGCGGACAGGGGCTCTACGTTGAAGTGGCTGCTCGAGACGCGCGACGGCAAGCGCATAGAGACGGTCCTGATGCGATACCGCGACCGCACGACCGTGTGCGTCTCCAGCCAGGCCGGTTGCGCGATGGGCTGCACTTTCTGCGCTACCGGAGACGCAGGTTTTGGCCGGCAGCTCAGTTCGGGAGAGATCGTCGAGCAAGTGGTGATCGCCTCGAGGCGCTGCAGGTTGGAGGGCTGGGGCCAGCTCGGCAATGTCGTGCTCATGGGAATGGGCGAGCCGCTGGCGAACTTCGATGCGGTCTGGACCGCCGTCGAGGCGATGAACCGTGATCTGGGCCTGGCCGCGAGACATCTCACCATCTCCACCGTGGGGGTCGTGCCTGGTATCCGCCGGCTGGCGGGCAAGACGCTCCAGGTGAACCTCGCCGTGTCGCTGCACGCAGCCAACGACTTGCTACGGGACCAGCTGGTGCCGCTCAACCGCAGATACCCCCTCGCCACGGTCATGGAGGCATGCGAGGAGTACCGGGCCTCGACCGGGAGAAGGATCTCCTTTGAGTGGGCCTGCATCGAGGACGTGAACGACCGTCCTTGCGATGCTTGCGAGCTTGCAGCTCTCGCCCGACCGTTGGGGGCTCACGTGAACCTCATCCCGCTCAATCCGACACCGGGAGGTCTCTCGAGAGGGCTCAGAGGCTCCGCCCGAACGCGTGTCTTGTCGCTTCAAGCGTGGCTCAAGGAGTCGGGCGTCAACGCCACGATCCGCCAGAACCGAGGACGTTCAATCGATGCTGCGTGCGGTCAGTTGGCCGCGTGCGGTTCGCTCGTCGCTTCGCGCCGGGCGGCAGCACCGCAATCCCAGTAGCTACCTGCTTCGCGGGGACGCAGTGGGCAATCCGGTGCCGGCGAGCACCGAACGGGGCGGCCGGGCCCAGTAACGTGCAAGGCTTCATGGATGGCAATGAACCCCGACCCTGATCCACGCCGTGCCGAGCGGAGGCGTTCGACCAAGGAGACCGAGGTGTCGGTCCTCGTCGAGCTCGATGGGACCGGGGCCGCGGTGGCAGACACCGGGCTGCCGTTCTTCGACCACATGTTGGCCCAGCTCGGCAAGCACGGCGGTTTGAACCTCGACGTCAAGTCTCGCGGCGACCTCGAAGTCGACGCGCACCACACCGTCGAGGACACCGGCATCGTCCTCGGTGAGGCTCTCGCCGAGGCACTCGGCTCGAAGGCGGGGATTCGCCGCTTCGCGTCGATCGCGCTGCCGCTCGACGAGGCGCTCGTGGAGGTCGCGCTGGACCTGTCCGGAAGGCCGTACCTGCACTACGACGTTGTGCTCGGTGAGACTGCATCGCTCGGCAGCCCTCCGTTCGAGGTCCAGCTGACCGAGGAGTTCTGGCGCGCCTTCGCGCACTCGGCAGCGCTCACGTTGCACATCGAGCTGCGCCACGGGCGGAATCCCCACCACGTGCTCGAAGCGTCTTTCAAGGGTGTTGGCCGTGCGCTGCGTGACGCCGTCCGGATCGAGGGCAGTGGCGTCCCGTCGACCAAGGGCCTGTTGTAAGGCAAGACGTGATCGCTGTCCTCGACTACGGCATCGGGAATCTTCGTTCCGCGGAGAAGGCCCTCTTGCGCGTCGGCGCCGATGCCCGTCTGGTCGACAGCCCAGAAGGCGCCATCGACGCGTCGGGGGTTGTGCTGCCCGGTGTCGGGGCCTTTGGCGCGTGTGCCCGGGCGCTCCGCTACTCGGGGCTCGACGAGGTGGTTCGGCTCTGCATAACCGACGGCCGCCCCTTCCTCGGGATCTGCGTCGGTCTACAGCTTCTCTTCGAGGGCTCGGAGGAAGACCCCGGCGTGCCGGGCCTCGGCATCCTGCAGGGGTCGGTGCGTGCGCTTCGTACGACCGAGCGCCGACCACAGATGCAATGGAATCTCGTGCGGCCGGTGGCGGGCGCAAACTCACGCCTGCTCGGGGACGCCGCGAGTCGCTGGTACTACTTCGTCCACTCCTACGTGCCGGTCCCCGAGGGTGAGAAGGCCCTCCAGAGCGTCGTGGGGACGTGTGACTACGGAGGGGAGATCGCGGTCGCGTTCGAACGCGGCGACATGTTCGGGACGCAGTTCCATCCGGAGAAGTCGGCATCAGCGGGCCTGCAGCTGCTCGAGCGCTTCGCACGGATCTGCGCCGAGGATCCTTCGGGGGCGTGACCTTGGAGCTGTGGCCCGCCATCGATATCCGAGCCGGCAAGTGCGTGCGCCTGCTCCGCGGACAGTTCTCCTCCGAGACCGTCTACGGCGATCCGCTCGAGCAGGCCGTGGCCTTCGTCTCGGCCGGGGCCTCACGCCTGCACGTCGTCGATCTCGACGCCGCGCGCGAAGGCGGCTGGCCGAACCGGCATGTCTTGCTCCGTATCGCGTCATCTTCCGGGGTGCCTGTGCAGGCCGGTGGAGGAGTTCGGGACGAGGCCGCCGCGGCGGCTCTGTTCGACGCCGGTGTCGCGCGGGTCGTGGTCGGGACGGTGGCAATCGAGCAACCGGAGGTCCTGGCCCGGATAGCCGCGCGTTGGCCCAGCCAGGTGCTTGTCGGCCTGGATCACCGGTCAGCGGCTGGGCCGGATGGCACAATTCGGCGCGAGGTGGCGGTCCGCGGCTGGGTGGACCCGGGAGGCCTCGACCTCGAGGCCGCTCTGCAGCGGCTCGCGGATCTGCCTCTTGGCGGTGTGGTGGTGACAGACATCGATCGTGACGGGACGGGAGCCGGTCCGGACATGGCAGGACTCGCGCACGTGCTGGCCTTGACAGGACTTCAGGTGGTCGCGTCGGGCGGTATCGCCGGCACCTCGGACCTCGTCGCACTTGCGGGTCTTGGCGCCGGCGCCCGCCGTCTCGCCGGGGCGATCGTGGGCCGGGCGCTGTTGTCGGGAGCGCTCTCGATCTCGGAGGCGGTTGCCGCGTGCGAGCAGTGAGAGTCATTCCCTGCCTCGACGTCGATCGCGGACGGGTCGTCAAGGGTATCGAGTTCAAGGGGCTTCGTGACGCCGGCGATCCTGTCGAACTGGCCGCCCGTTACGACGCCGAGGGCGCCGACGAGCTCGTGCTGCTCGACATCACCGCCTCGTCGGACGATCGCGCCACGATGTTGCACGTGGTGGAACGTGCAGCGGAGGAAGTCTTCATTCCCCTCACCGTCGGTGGTGGTGTCCGCTCGGTCGCGGACGGCCGCGCGCTGCTTCGAGCAGGGGCTGACAAGGTCGCGGTGAATTCCGCCGCGGTCGCTGCACCCAAGCTGATCGACGCTTTGGCAAGCGAGTTCGGGGCGCAGTGCGTCGTCGTGGCGATCGACGCCCGCCGTATCGGCGACGGTGGCCACTGGGAGGTCTTCACTCATGGCGGCAGGCGTCCCACAGGCCTCGACGCGCCGAGTTGGGCAGCGGTATGCGCCCGGCTCGGCGCTGGGGAGATCCTCGTAACCTCGATGGACCGGGACGGGACCGAAGCTGGCTACGACTTGGAGCTGACCAGCCGGATCGCGAGCTCGGTGCGCGTGCCGGTGATCGCGAGTGGAGGCGTCGGCACGCTCGAACATCTTGTCGAAGGCGCGCTCATCGGGCACGCGGACGGGCTGCTCGCCGCCTCGATCTTCCACTTCGGCCGCCACACCATCGCGGAGGCGAAGGGCGTGCTCGAGGCCCGCGGGATCATCGTCCGGCCGCCCGGCGCTTGAGAGGTCGTTCCCGTTCTAGCCGGACGTCCAGCTCCGCGAGCGCTGCCCTCAAGGCCGCCTCCACCTGCTCCGGGCGGTCGCAGCGAGCGAAGACGAAGCCCAGATAGCGGTTCCCCTCAGGCAGAGGGACCAGCATCCGGCCCGGGGCGATCGTCAGCTCGATGCCTACGATCCCGGGTACTTCGAGAGCCCGTTCGCGTCCGGTTACCTCGGCGAGGACGCCGCTGGCACCGATGGGCAGCATCAGGACGCCGGCTGCGCCGTGAGCGCGCCGCAACGAGCCGACCGGCCGGCCGAGCGCGTGCGCCAGGACGAGGTACTCGAGGCTCATCCCGGTCCCGAACTCCAAGGTTCGCGAACAGAGCCCGCCGATCGAGCGAGCAGCCACCTCGATCACCCAGGCCCGCCCGTCCCGGACGCGGAGCTCGGCATGGACGGGGCCCTCCCTGAGGCTGAGCGCTCTCGTGGCGGCCTGGGTGGTCGTGGTCACGGCTCTCAGGCCGGTTGCACCGAGCCTTGACGGTGTCACGTACAACGTCTCCTCGAAGAAAGGGCCGTCGAGCGGGTCGGGCTTGTCGAACACCGCCAGGACAGTCAGTTCGCCGTTGGTGAGCACGCCTTCCACGGCCACTTCGGGGCCGTGAACGAACTCCTCCATCAGCAAGGGCTGATCCGGTGAGGCTCCCGCTTTCACCGCGATCGACCGGGCACGTTCGACCGCAGCCAGAGCTTCGGCGACAGTGTCTGCCCTGATCACACCCTGGCTGCCCGACAACGATGTCGGCTTGACCACGCACGGCAGCCCGACCAGTCCGGCGAGCCGGGCCAGCTCGGTGGCTCCGGCGGTTGGGGAGAGGGCGGCGAACGCGGGCTGGGACACCTCGGCTCCACTGAGCAATGTGCGCATGCGGAGCTTGTCCCGAGCGGCCGCCACGGCGTCGGGATGATTGCCGCGAAGGCCGAGGCGCTCCGCGGCGCGGGCCGCTATGAACGTCCCCTGGTCGTCCACGGCCACTACCGCGTCGAGCGGCGTGACGCCGTCGAGCGCCACGATCGCATCGGCGGCGCTGTCGGGATCGTCAAGGTGAAGCTGCAGGGACCCGCTGATCCCGGCCAGGAGGAGCTCCTCGTCGCACCCGACGATCACTTGAAGCTCGAGCGCCCTGGCGGCATCGAGGTAGTCGGAAGCTCGATAGGAGGCGGAAGGGACGAGCAGAAGGACGCGATCCACATTCCCTATGATGCCGAGTCGGCTCGAGCTTGGCCGTTCGCCGGGCTCTTTTGACCGCCATTTTCCGCACTTGGTCCGGATCCTGAGGTCCCTTGGTCGCGGCGCGGTTGGTCGGAGGCCACGGCAGCCCGTCGGCCGCACTACCGTTTCGGTCGTGGAGCTACTCGAGCCGAGCCGGTCCAAGTCAGATTCTGACGACGTGAAACAGCCGGTCACGATGCTGAACGACCGCGTGCTCGTACGCGTGCCGGTCTCCGAGGGCGAGCGGCGGTCGCGTGCCGGCATTCTCATTCCGGCCACGGCGTCGGTTGCCCATCGCCTGTCGTGGGCCGAGGTTGCCGCGGTCGGCCCGAACGTGCGCTCGATCAGGGCCGGAGACCGCGTTCTGTTCAATCCCGAGGAGTGCTTCGAGGTGGAGGTTCAGGGCGAGGACTATGTGATCCTGCGCGAACGCGACATCCCGGCGGTCGCCTCGGAGCGACTGGAGGACGGGACAGGGTTGTACCTGTGACAGATTCGCCGGTCGGGTTCACCGATGAGGAGATCGCAAGCATCCGCTTCGATGAGAAGGGGCTCGTGGCCGCGATTGTGCAGGATTGCTCGACCCGGGACGTCTTGATGCTCGGTTGGATGGATGCCGAGGCGTTGCGCCGGACCCTGACGACCAGTCGCACGTGGTTCTGGAGCAGAAGCCGCCAGGAGTACTGGTGCAAGGGCGAGACCTCGGGCAATCGCCAGTGGGTTCGGGCTGCTGCCTACGATTGTGACGGCGATGCAGTGCTCGTCACCGTCGACCAGGAGGGCTGCGGGGCCTGTCACACCGGCGACTGGAGCTGCTTCCACCGCCGGTTCGGCAGCTCGCTGCCGTGATCGACACCGGGGCGGAGGGGTGCTCGCGTTCGGGCCCGACCTTCGTCGCCCGCGGCGGCACTGCCGACGCCAGCCCTGACTTCGAGACGTTCTGCGAGCTCGGCCGGGACTACTCGGTCGTACCGGTCTGGCGCGAGCTCGTCGCGGACAGCCTGACTCCTATCGGGGCCTTTCGTGCCATGGTCGGGGACGGCCCCGGCTTCCTGCTCGAGTCGGTCGAGCACGGCGAGCGCTGGAGCCGTTTCTCGTTCGTCGGGCGCTCGCCCGCCGCCACGATGGTGGCGCGCGGCCGCCGGGTCGAAGTGACTGAGGGTTCACTTCCAGATTCCGTTCCGCGTGACAGCGGTGTGCTTGCTTGCATCGAGTCGCTTCTCGAGAAGTTCCGGTCGCCGTCGATCGAGGGACTGCCACCACTTCACGGCGGCCTCGTCGGGTATCTCGGCTACGACGTTGTCCGCGAGGTCGAACGGCTATCGGTGCCACCGGCCGACGACATTGGTCATCCCGACGCCGTCGTCTCGGTGATCGGTGAGCTCGCCGCCTTTGACCACTGGCGCCAGCGCGTCACGCTCGTCAACAACGTGCTCCTCGAGGGCGACAAGGACGAGAGCCGGGATCCCGACAGGCTCCGGCCCGTCTACCTCGACGCGCTGCAGCGCTTGGAGGTGATCCGGAGCGATCTGGAGCAGCCGGGGCATGAGCGGCTCGCGACGCCGCCGTCGCCCGGGGCAACGCTCCCGGCCGGCACGGTTCGGCGCGGCACTAGCGCGGAGCTGTACCGTCAGGCTGTCGAGGCTGCCAAGGAGTACATCCGTGCAGGTGACGCATTCCAGGTCGTGCTCTCGCAGCGCTTCGACTTCGACCTGGGCTGCGACCCGTTCGACGTGTATCGGGTGCTCCGGCAGGTGAACCCCAGCCCGTACATGTTCTTCCTCCGCCAAGGAGGCGTCTCGGTCGTCGGCGCGTCCCCTGAGCCGATGGTCCAGCTGCTCGACGGGCGCGTCGTGTCGCGCCCGATAGCCGGAACCCGTCGGCGCGGCTCGAATGACGAGGAAGACCGCAGGCTCGAGGCGGAGCTCGTCGAGAACCCGAAGGAGCTCGCCGAGCACGTGATGCTCGTAGACCTCGCCCGCAACGACGTCGGCAGGATCGTCCGCTTTGGCTCCGAACGGGTCGACGAGCTGATGACCGTCGAGCGATACAGCCACGTGATGCACCTCACATCGGAGGTTTCCGGCGAGCTGCTCGAAGGCCGGGGTCCGGTGGACGTGTTGAGGGCGACCCTTCCCGCCGGGACAGTTTCCGGTGCGCCGAAGGTGCGGGCGATGGAGATAATCGACGAGCTCGAGCCGACCAAGCGCGGCCCCTACGCCGGGGTCGTGGGTTACATCGACTTCTCGGGCAACCTGGACACCGCGATCGCGATCCGAACGCTCGTCGCGACAGCGGATGGTAAGGCCTCTGTGCAGGCCGGGGCCGGCATCGTCGCCGATAGCGACCCGGCCGCCGAGGACGAGGAGTGTGCGGCGAAGGCCGCAGCCGTGCTGGCGGCCGTTGCAGGGGCTCGCCAGCTGTCTGCGGAGAGGCGGTAGCTCTGAGCGAGGCACCCGCACTTGATCTTCAGCAGTCATATGCCCGCATCCACGAGGGTGCCTGTGCGCTCGAGACCGTACGCGACGTCGTGGTGGTGAGGGGTCCGGACACGCGGGTCTGGCTCCAGGGCCAAGTGAGCCAGGACCTCGGAGGACTCGCGGTCGGGCGCTCCGCAGAGACGCTCGTTCTCTCGCCCCAGGGCAAGGTGGACGCGTACTGCCACGCCACGATGCTCGCGGACGACGTCGTGCTGCTCGACACCGAGACCGGCTACGGTGACCAGTTGCTGCAGCGGCTCCGCCGCTTCCGCTTGCGCGTGAAGGCCGAGCTCGAGAGCGGGACCGTTCGGTGCCTCGAAGTCCGAGGGCCCGCTTCGGCGACGAGCTTCGCAGGTTCGGGCCTAGCGCTCGGGGCGATGCCTGCTGAGGGGCAAGCGGACGGCCTGAGCGATGGTTGGATCATTGTCGTCCCGATGACGTGGCCCGGCTTTGAAGGCTTTGACGTGCTGGCCGGGGCCGGCGTGCCCGGCTGGCCACCGCTGGAGGTACCACTGGGCGACCCCGCGGCGTTCGAGGTGGCACGCATCGAGGCGGGCGTGCCGGCAATGGGTCGTGAGCTCACCGAGAAGACGATCCCACAGGAAGCCGGCAGCCTCGTCGAGCACGCCGTGAGCTTCACGAAGGGCTGTTACACCGGTCAGGAGCTCGTCGCCCGCCTCGAGGCGAGGGGCGCCAAGGTGGCGCGGCGGCTCCGAGGCGTCGTGCTGGATCCGGCCGGTGAGGGCCTCGACGATGCGACTCTCGTCTTGGCCGACCGCGAGGTCGGGCGCCTCACGAGCGTTGCCTGGTCGCCCCGGTTTGCTGCGCCCGTCGCTCTCGCCTATGTGCGCCGCGACGTCGTGCTCCCGGCTGTGGCCAAGCTGACGCCGGGCGGTGCCGGCGCGGAGATTCGAGAACTCCCTCTCTAGATCGGATAGACAGAGACCGTGGTAGCGATCCCACTGGCGGTTCTTGCGGCCCTGTGCAACGCGCTGACCACGATCTTCCAGCGACTCGGTGTCGAGACGGCTCCCGATGCCCGGCTTCGCGGCTTCAAGCTGTTGCGTCATGCTCTGAAACGTCCAATCTGGTACGTGGGACTCGCCGCGATGATCGGATCGTTCCTGTTTCAGGCCACCGCGCTCGGCTTCGGCTCGCTCAGTGTCGTCCAGCCTCTCATGGTCACCGAGCTCGTCTTCCTTGTCATCATCTTGCGCGTGTCGTTCGGTTCGCCGCTCGGTTGGCCAGAGGCGATCGGGACGGTGCTGACCGTGGCGGGTCTGGCCGGCTTCCTCGCGATGAGCAACACGGGTGGAGGGACCACGTTTCCCACGACAAGTGGATGGGTGATCGTGATTGCCGTCTGCGTCGCAGCGATCGCGATCTGTGTAGCCTGCACGCGCCTCAGATCGCGGTCGTCGCGGTCTTGGCGGTCGGCATGGTTCGGGGCGGCGGCGGCGATCTCGTTCTCGCTGAGCGCCGCGTTCACGAAGGCCACGACGATCCTGTTCTCGAACGGCTTCTGGGAGATCTTCGAGCACTGGGAGCCCTACGCCATCATCGTCGCGGGGCTCGCCGGTCTCGTGCTCACCCAGGATGCCTTCCACGCCGGTCCGATCACGGCTTCCCAGGCCACGCTGACGATCGTCGACCCGATCGTGAGCGTCGTGATCGGGGTCGGCCTGTTCGATGACGACCTGCGCGGCGGGATGGGTGCCCTCGCCTTCGACGCCGCGGCGCTTCTTGTCATGTGCGTCGGACTGTTCGTGCTCACGCAGTCGCCGCTGATAGCCGGGTCAGCCGCCGAGGAGCATCTCGGGAGATCCCGGCTCGCCCACAGCCAGCGCAAGGTCCGGGAGGTTTCCCGAAGCGGCCGGTAGGCTCGCGTTGGTGGCCACATATCTCGACCGCATCGGGGCGTGGCACCGTGATGTCGCGTCCGCCGACCGGCGCGACCTCAATGACCTCGCAGCGAGGGCCCGCGCTGCGCCACCGCCCCGCGACTTCACCGAGGCCCTGCAGGCCCACGGGGCCAAAAGCTCTGGCGAAGCTACGATTGCACTTGTCGCGGAGATCAAGCGCCGGTCGCCGTCCAAGGGCGACCTCGCCCCGGACCTCGATCCGGCAGAGGTCGCCCAGGCGTTCGAGTCGGGCGGAGCGTCCTGCCTGTCGGTGCTGACCGACGGTCCTCACTTCGGCGGTAGCCCTGAGGACTTGAAATTGGCCCGCGCCGCGGTTGGGCTTCCCGTTCTGCGCAAGGACTTCACGGTCTCGGCGGCCGACATTTACGACGCCCGCATCATGGGCGCCGATGCGGTGTTGCTCATCGTTGCGCTGTTGGACGACGGCGAGCTGGCGGAGCTGCACCAGATCGCAGGAGGTCTGGACATGGCTGCCCTCGTCGAGGTCCATGATGAGGACGAGCTCGAGCGGGCGCTCGAGATAGGGGCGACGCTAGTGGGTGTGAACCAACGCGACTTGCACAGCTTCGAGGTGGACAGGACACGGGCTGAGCGCGTGGCACGTCATGTTCCTGGCGGCGTGTTGAAGATCGCCGAGTCCGGCGTGGAGTCGGCGGCCGATGTTGCCGCGCTGGCGCGGGCGGGGTTCGACGGCGTTCTGGTCGGCGAGGCGCTGCTGCGCTCGCGCGATCGGCGGGCCGTCACCGCGGGGCTCTTGGGCCGGACCGTGCCATGTGGGTGAAGATCTGCGGGATCACCAGCGAGGAGGACGCCCTGATAGCGGTGGCAATGGGGGCTGACGCCGTCGGCTTCGTCTTCGCTCCTTCGCCCCGCCAGATGAGCCCGAGCGCGGTCGCTGCCATCACTCGGCGGCTTCCTCCCGAGATCTGCACCGTTGGGGTCTTCCGCGATGAGGAGCCCCGCCGCGTCGTGGAGATCGTGAACCGTTCCGGGCTCGATGCTGCTCAGTTGCACGGGAACGAGACGTTCGAGGACTGTGGGTACGTCTCGGTTCGAGTGCCCCTTGTCATCAGGGCGTTCCCGGCAGGGGACAACCGGCTTGCGCGGGCGGCCGAGTACGGCGCGGACATCGTTCTGGTCGACGCCCCGTCACCAGGATCGGGCAAGGTCTTCGACTGGCGCCTTGCAGAGGGTGCGCCGAAGGGTCGCCGACTGGTTCTGGCCGGAGGCCTCGATCCGGACAACGTGGCCGACGCGATTCGCAGAGTCCACCCTTGGGGTGTCGACGTCTCGTCGGGCGTGGAAGCGAGCGTCGGCAAGAAGGACGCTCGACGGGTGCGGGCTTTTGTGCAGGCCGCCCGCGCTGCGGAGCCCGAGCCCTACGACACCGACGACGCGGGCCCCTATGACTGGCAGGAGGACGGTTGAGCTTCATCGGCGAGCTGATGCGCGGCCCGGAGCGAAAGGGACGCTTCGGCGAGTTCGGCGGACGGTTCGTGCCAGAGGCGCTCGTGCCGGCTTGCGAGGAGCTCGAGGCCGGCTTTGAGTCCGCTTGGGCAGATCCGGCCTTCCGTGGGCGTCTGGACGATCTCCTGGAGCACTATGGGGGCCGTCCGACGCCGGTCACCGAATGCAGGCGGTTGAGCGAACGCCTCGGCATCCGACTGCTCCTCAAACGCGAGGACCTGGCCCATACCGGATCGCACAAGCTCAACAACGTCATGGGCCAGGCGCTGTTGGCCGAGCGTATGGGCAAGCGCCGCCTCATCGCCGAGACGGGAGCCGGTCAGCACGGTGTTGCCACCGCCACGGCGGCCGCACTGCTCGGCCTCGAGTGCCTCGTCTACATGGGTGCTGTCGATGTCGAGCGACAGGGCCTGAACGTGTTCCGCATGGAGCTGCTCGGTGCTGAGGTGCGTGCGGTGGAGTCGGGGAGCCGGACGCTGAAGGACGCCATCAACGAAGCCCTGCGCGACTGGGTTGCAACGGTCGAGACCACGCACTACTGCATCGGGTCGGTCATGGGCCCACATCCGTATCCCTACATAGTCAGGGAATTCCAGCGCGTGGTCGGGGACGAGGCTCGCGCGCAGTGCTATGAGCTACTCGGCTTCGATCCCGATGTCGTGGTGGCCTGTGTCGGAGGTGGCTCGAACGCGGCCGGCACGTTCGCGGGATTCGTCGACACCCGTGCGCGGCTCGTGGGCGTCGAGGCGGCGGGAGGTGCCGCGATGAGCAACGGAGTCCCCGGTGTCGTTCACGGGATGCGGTCCAGGTTCCTGCAGGACGAGGACGGTCAGATCCTCGAGGCAAGTTCGATATCTGCCGGTCTGGACTACCCCGGGATCGGCCCCGAGCATGCCCATCTTGGAGCCGTCGGAAGGGCCGAGTATCCCTCGGCGGAGGATTCAGAGGTGCTCGCGGCCTTTCGCCTGTTGGCCGAGGCCGAAGGGATCATCCCCGCTCTGGAACCGGCTCATGCCCTCGCATGGGTTATCAGAGAAGCCGGGAAGTCGATCCCGGAGGGCTCAGCGGTGCTGATGACGCTGTCTGGCCGGGGGGACAAGGACGTGGCACTGGTGCGAAAGCTCACCCAGTGACGGCCGCCACGACCGTGGCTCGCGGCGTCCTCCAGAAGGCGCTCAGAGATCGCCGAGACGCCGGGCGCAAGCTGCTCATCCCTTATGTGACCGGGGGGCTTGGGCGCGACTGGGTGGAGGTTGTGCGGGCGATCGGTGCCGCGGGAGCCGACGCGATCGAGATCGGGATCCCGTTCTCGGACCCGGTCATGGATGGGCCGATCATCCAGCGGGCTTCGGCCGAGGCACTCAGCTCTGGAGCGACACCGTCCGGGATCATCGCGGCCTTGGCACATGCGGACGCGGGTGTCCCGCTCGCCGTGATGACCTACTACAACATCGTGCTCAGGGCGGGTCACCGCCGAATGGCCAGGAAGCTCGCAGATGCGGGGATCTCTGGCGCCATCGTGCCGGACCTCCCGATCGACGAGCTCGACGGCTGGGGAGAAGAAGCGAGCAGCGCCGGGATCGAGACCGTGCTGCTGGTCGCACCGACAACACCGAGAGACCGTCTGAAAGCCATCTGTGCCCGGTCGCGTGGTTTCGTCTATGGCGTCGGCGTCATGGGTGTGACGGGCGAGAGGGAGTCGGTGGGAGCCACCGCGCTGACAGTCGCCGCGCGCTGCAAGGAGGAGACGGACATCCCGGTGCTCATCGGCGTCGGGATCTCCAATCCGGAGCAAGCTCGAGAGGTCGTCGTTATAGCAGATGGCGTAGTGGTCGGATCGGCGCTCGTCCATCGGCTCCTCGGGGGCGCCGGCCCTGAAGGCGCGGCTGCATTCGTGGCGGAGCTTCGGGCGGCAATCGACCGCTGAACTTCAAGCCGAGCCGGTCGACCGTCTTCGCCGGGACCTCGGAGGCCCAACAACTCCGGGACTTTTCGGCACGCCTGGCTGTCTGGCGGGTCCGGGGAACCGGGATGTTCTCCCCCCTGCGTCACCTAGGGTGAAAATTGTGGTCTAATCGTAACGTGAGTGCGGCCGCAGTCGCGACCAAGCCGGTCGTCGGGACTATGGTGCGGGAGACCGAATTCCACGCCGTGGTCACGCTCGGGCTTACCAAGCGCTTCGGTAAGCGTCTGGCGGTTGACGGGCTCGATCTACGCATCCCCGCCGGCTCGATCAGCGGGTTTGTGGGCCCGAACGGCGCCGGGAAGACCACCACGATCAGGATGTTGTTGGGTTTGATACGTCCCAGTGCCGGGCGCGGTACCGTGCTCGGCCATCCTCTCGGACATTCGCGTGCGTATCTCCCCCGCGTCGGCGCCCTCATCGAGGGACCCACCTTCTATCCGGCGTTGTCGGGACGCGAGAACCTGATGGTGCTCGCACGCCTGGGCGGCATCAAGACCAAGAGGGTCGACGTGGTTCTGGAGCGAGTGGGTCTCGGTGCGCGCGGCCTCGATCCGTTCAGGACCTACTCGCTCGGCATGCGCCAGAGATTGGGAATCGGTGCCGCATTGCTCCCCGGTCCGGAGCTGCTCGTTCTCGACGAGCCCACGAATGGCCTCGATCCCCACGGGATCGCCGAGATTCGTGCCATGCTCCGGTCGTTCGCGGACGACGGCATGACGGTGTTCGTGTCCTCGCACCTGCTCTCCGAGATCCAGCAGATCTGCGAGCACCTCGTCGTCATCGAAACTGGCCGGCTGATCTTCCAAGGAGGCGTGGAGGAGCTTCTGGCGGCCCGCGCTCCCGAGCTGATCGTGCGTACCGAGAGCCGAGAGGACGCGATGCACCTGTTGCAGCTGGTGAGCAGCATCGGCCGGAGCGCTCACATGGTCGGCGACAACGAGAGCACGACTATCGAGATAGCCGCGGATTGCAGCTGGGCCGGCGATCTGAACCGTCTTGCGATGGCAGACGGCATCACGCTCGTTCATCTCTCCGAACGGCGCTCCACCCTCGAGGAGGCGTTCTTCGAGATCACCCGGAGCTGTGCCGGACAGACGGTTCGGGGGAGCGACGCTCCTCGCGGAGCGGGACGCCCTGATCGCGCCGCGGAGGCCCGAACGCCAGAGGCAGGACGGCCGTGATCTGGAGGTCGTTCGAGAGTGAATGGGTGAAGATGCGCCGTAGGCGGCTCTGGTACGGCAGTTACGGTGCCATCACCGCGGTCGTCGTGTTGACGACGATCGTGACGATCGCCGGCGCGCTGCACCATCCTGATGCCCGAGGTGATCTGACCCTTGCCCAGTTGGCCCACGCCTCCGGGCTCAGCGAGGGACTTACCCAGTCGGGGGTTCTTCTGGGCGCGGTCTCGTTCTCCATTGCTGCGTTCCAGTTCGGTGGCGAGTTCGCCCACGGGACACTGCGCAACCTCCTCGTCCGTCAGCCGCGCAGGAGCGTGCTGATGGCGGGCAAGTGCCTGGCGGTGCTCACTTTCCTCATTGGTGCGGTCGTGGTGGCGACGATGGTCGCGATCTGTGCCGCATTCGTGATGGCGCACCTCCGTGGCATCCCGACGAGCGAGTGGACTTCGGGTACGGGGATGGGCGACCTCGGGATTCTGCTCGGGGACCTTGCCATCTCAGCCTGCGGATTTGCGATCATCGGCATGATCGCCGGCGTACTGCTCCGGTCGTCAGTGATCGCGATCGCGGCAGGCCTCGCCGTGTTGCTCCCTGTCGAGACGATCCTCACCGACGCGATCCCAGGCACGGCGCGCTGGCTGCCGGCGCAACTGCTCGAGGCCATCGCCCAGGGTGGGTCGGCCACAGCGCCCTTCGGGGCTGCTTTGATGACCGTGTCGGCGTATGTGCTGGGCGCTGTTCTGATCGCGATGCTCGTCTTCGCGCGTCGGGACGTGACTGCCTGAACGCCGTGTTCTTCTGAGACACGCAAACGCGCCATCAGGGTATCGACGCCCAGGGCCGCCGTGGGCTGCCGTTATAATTGCATAGATACTCGTAAAACTGTATCATCATGCTATGCGGATCGGAGTCGCCGGGGCGTCGGGTTACCTCGGAGCCGAGTTGTTGCGTCTGCTGGCGGGCCACCCGAGCTTGGAGGTCGCCGTGGCGCAAGCCGACACTTCGGCGGGGATCCAAGTGGCAACGCTCTATCCGAACCTCGCCCCTGAGTATCGCGACCTGGTGTTCTCCCCGCTCGATCCAGCCGGCTTGCACGGTCTCGACGCCGTCTTCATCGCCCTCCCGTCCGGTCGGTCTCAGGACTTGGTTCCGGCGCTGGCACGGAGCGTCCCGCTCGTCGTCGACCTGGGTGGCGACTTCCGCCTTCGGGACCCGTCGCTCTACCCGGTGTGGTACGGGTTCGAACACCGGGCTCCGGAGCTCCTCGGCCGGTTCGTCTACGGGCTGCCGGAGCTGTTCCGGCACGAGCTTGCCGGCGCCCCGCTCGTCGCTGCACCGGGGTGCTACGTCACTGCAGCCACGCTCGCGCTCGCTCCCTTGGTGAAAGAAGGCCTGATCGAGCCGACCGGGGTCATCGTGGATGCGGCGAGCGGAACTTCGGGCGCCGGGCGTTCACCGTCGGCGGACATGCACCATCCGTTTGTGAACGAGAGCTTCTCTGCCTATGGGCTCATCAACCACCGCCACACCCCCGAGATGGAGCAAGCGATCGGGGCGCAGATCCTGTTCACGGCACACCTAGCGCCGATGACACGAGGGATCCTCGCCACCTGCTACGGCCGAGCCGTCGATGGGCACTCCGGATCGCGTGCCCTGGAAGCGCTCCAGGACGCCTACCATGACGAACCTTTCGTCCAGGTGAGCGCGGTGCCGCGTCCGACTCGTGACACCTACGGCTCCAACACGGTCCAAGTCACCGCCCGCTACGACGACCGAACCGGGCACGTCGTGGCTCTGGCTGCGTTGGACAATCTGGTCAAAGGGGGCGCGGGACAGGCGATCCAGGCGGCGAACCTCGCCCTCGGCTTGGAGGAGACCCTCGGGCTGCCCACGATTGGCCTGGTGCCGTGACGGTTCTATCGCCACGCGGTTTCGTGGCATCGGCGACCGCGGCCGGCATCAAACCAGACGGACAGCTCGATCTCGCGCTCGTCGCGACCGAGGACGCTCGGCCCGTGCCGGTCGGCGCGGCGTTCACTTCGAATCTCCTGGCGGCTGCGCCGGTACAGGTCTGCCGTGCCCACCTCGCCGAAAGCGGCGGCCTCTCGGCGGGGATCATCCTGAACAGCGGCTGTGCAAACTCGGCGACCGGCCCGGAGGGCCGCCTTGCAGCTGAGCTCACTTGTGATCTCGCCGCCCGCGCGCTCGGCGTGCGCCCCGAGCACTTCCTGGTCTGCTCGACCGGGACGATCGGCACGCGCCTGGCCGGGGAGCGAATCGAGGCGGCGCTGCCGCTGTTGATGGGTGGGCGAGGCTCATCGCCGGATCATGCGGCTGCCGCGGCAAAGGCGATCCTCACGACCGACACCAGGACCAAGGAGGTAGTGGTCGAGGCGAGTGGCTTCATGGTCGGTGGCATGGCGAAGGGTGCCGCGATGCTTTCGCCGAACATGGCGACGATGCTCGCCGTGTTGACGACCGATGCGTCGTCGTCACCGCAGGCACTGCATGCGGCTCTTGCCAGCGCAGTTGGGCACTCGTTCAACGAGATGACGGTGGACGGCTGCACGTCCACGAACGACTCGGTAATCGTGATGGCAAGCGGTGTCGGGCCTGAAGTGGAGGTGGAAGCGCTGACCGAAGCGCTCACAGCTGCGTGCGACGATCTTGCGTTGCAGATGGTTGCCGATGCCGAGGGCGGGACGAAGGTGGTTCGGGTCCGCGTCGTCGGGGCGCCCGACGGCGACTCGGCACGGCGCGCCGCCCGTCGCGTCGCCGAAAGCCAGCTCGTCAAGAGCTCCTGGTACGGCGAGGACCCGAACTGGGGCAGGGTCGTCAGCGAGCTCGGGTCGGCAGGGACGCCTTTCGAGCCCGATCGCGTCTCGGTCGCATACGGCCCCGTGACCGTCTGCAGAGACGGGGTGGCCGTCGATCACGACGAGGAAGCGCTTCGAGGCGTGCTGAGCGCCGATAAGTTCGAGGTCACCTGCGACCTCGGCCTCGGTCGATGCTCCGCCACGGTGATCAGCGCCGACCTCACGCCGGCCTACGTCGAGCTCAACATGGGACTGTCGTGAGCCAGGTCGAACTGCCAGCGCCCGTCAAGGCTGCCGTGCTCTGCGACGCGCTGCCCTACATACGGCGCTTCGCGGGCCGCACCGTCGTGGTCAAGTACGGCGGCAACGCGTTGATGGCAGTTGACGGCTCAGCGGCGCCCATTCTCCCCGTAACCACCGGGCCGGACGGCCGGGAGGCAAGCGGCCGGGAGACCGAGGCTCTCAAGCGATTTGCGGAGGATGTCGTCCTGCTGCGGTCGATCGGGATCCTCCCGGTCGTCGTCCACGGCGGAGGCCCACAGATCGGATCGCTCATGAAGCGGCTCGGCAAAGTGCCCGAGTTCCACGACGGCCTGAGGGTGACCGACGCGGAGACACTCGAGATCGCCCGGATGGTGCTCGTCGGCAAGGTGAACCGCGACATCGTCGGCATGATCAACGTCCATGGGCCGCTCGCCGTCGGGCTTTCCGGCGAGGACGCCGGGCTCATCACCGCGACGGCTCGCGATCCTCAGCTCGGCTACGTCGGCGATGTCGGCGCCGTAGACCCGTCCATCATCCATCGCCTTGTCGCCGAGGGCCTCGTGCCCGTCATCGCCACGATCGGTTCGGACCGGGCCGGTCAGGCTTACAACATCAACGCCGACACGGTCGCGGGAGCAATCGCCGAGACGCTCAAGGCCGAGAAACTTGTCTTTCTGACCGACGTGGAGGGCATCCGCTCGAGCTCGGACGACCCGGCGACGCTGCTTCACCGGCTCAGTGCGGACGAGCTGGACGCGATGGTGGCATCGGGCGCCGTGGCCGAAGGCATGGTTCCCAAGGCGACCGCGTGCACTCACGCCGTCAGGCACGGCGTGGCCGCTGCCCATGTGCTCGATGGAAGGGTCACCCACGCGATCTTGCTCGAGCTTCTCACCAGCGAAGGCGTTGGCACGATGGTCGTTGCGCAGTGATTCCGGAGCCGGCTTCGCCCACGCTCATGGCGACGTACGCACCGGCACCGGTCCGTTTTGTCTCCGGGCGTGGCACCGAGCTGTTCGACGATGAGGGTCGCCGGTATCTGGACTTCCTCGCCGGCATCGCCGTCGTCTCGCTCGGGCACTCCAACAAGCGTGTTGCGGACGCGATCGCCCAACAGGCCGCGCGACTGATGCACGTATCGAACCTGTTTCATAACGAGCTCAACGAGCGCCTGGCTTGTGATCTGGACCGCCTTGTGGGGGACGGCTCGGCGGCGGGAGGTCAGGTGTTCTTCTCGAACTCCGGTGCAGAGGCGAACGAATGCGCGATCAAGCTGGCCCGTCGAGTAGGCGGCCCGGGCCGCTACGTCGTCATATCCGCCCTGGGGTCGTTTCATGGGCGCACCTTGGCGACTCTCGCCGCGACCGGGCAGCCGAAGAAGCACGAAGCGTTCCGTCCGCTCCCGGCAGGCTTCAGTAGCGTCGCCTACGGCGACGTCGGTGCACTCGAGAATGCCGTTGCCTCACCATCGGTCACCGCCGTCCTCCTCGAGGCCATCGAAGGTGAGGCAGGCGTCGTGGTCCCGCCAGAGGGCTACCTCAAGGCGGTACGGCGCGTGTGCGATGAACGGGGAATCCTCCTCATGCTCGACGAGATCCAGACCGGGCTCGGTCGCACAGGTCGCTGGTTCGCCTTCCAACACGAGGCGATACATCCTGATGTCGTCACCGTCGCCAAGTCACTTGGCAACGGGATGCCGATCGGCGCCTGCTGGGCGCGCCGAGATGTCGCCGCCGCCTTTGTCGCGGGAGACCACGGAAGCACCTTCGGTGGTCAGCCGCTCGCCTGCGCGGCAGGGATCGCTACGCTGGCCGAGCTTGAAGCGATCGACGCACCTGGGCGCGCCAAGCGAACGGGTGCCTACTTGGCGCAACGACTGGAAGCGCTCGGGGGCGTCGCCTCGGTTAGGGGCAAGGGCCTGCTGCTTGCCGCCGTCCTCGAACCGGGGCTCGACGCCAGTGAGGTCACGCGCTCGGCGCTGCGCCTAGGTCTCGTGCTGAACGCGCCGGCGCCGGGCGTCCTCCGTCTGGCGCCACCCCTCACAGTGAGCACCGCCGAGGTGGACGAGGCCGTCGGGATACTCGGCGTGGCACTCGGGTCGGTGAGCAGCGTGGAAACGAGCGAAGGCGGCCAGAGGTGACGAACGGGAGACCCACCAAACACCGGCGCCAGCATCTCGTTGTCCGCCTCTTGGCCGACAACGAGGTCTCGAGCCAGGAGCAGCTGGTGGAGCTCCTGGGTCATGAGGGAATCGCTGCCACCCAGGCGACCGTTTCGAGGGACCTCGAGGAGATCGGCGCATTGAAGGTGCGGGTGCCCGGCGTGGACCGGTTGGTCTATGCCGTGCCGGAGCTTCCGAGGGACCAAGTCGCTCCCGTCGATCACTTGCGACGGGTGCTCGGAGAGTGGGTGGTGGAGATGGCTGCCTCGGGCAACCTCGTCGTGCTCCGGACTCCGCCCGGCTCGGCCCATGTCGTTGCTTCGGCGCTCGACCGGGCCGGGCTCGAGGGCGCGATCGGCACAGTTGCCGGGGACGACACCGTGCTGGTGGTGTCCGCCGAGCACCTCGGTGGAGAGGCGCTTTGCCAACGCCTCGAGGAGATCACGGGAGCCCGGTCCTGACGGACCGCAGGTACGTTCGCCGCCGGCTCCTCAAGGCAATCCGGTGAAACCTAGAGAGGTAGGGATGAAGTGAAAAAGAGGGTGGCACTTGCCTATTCGGGCGGTCTTGACACGTCGGTCGCGGTTGGCTGGCTAGGTGCCGAGCTCGGGTACGAGGTGATCGCGGTCGCAGTCGACGTCGGCCAGGATGTCGATTTCGACGCGTTACGAAAGCGGGCCATCGCGGCGGGGGCCGTCGAGGTCGAGGTGGTGGATGCGCGCGAGGAGCTGCTCGCGGACTTCGCCATGCCGACACTTGCCGCCAATGCCTTGTACGAGGGTCGCTATCCACTCGTCTCGGCCTTGTCGCGTCCGGTCATCGTGCGTCATCTAGTTGCCGCCGCCCGCCGTCACGGCGCATCGGCGGTCGCCCACGGAGCCACGGGGAAAGGAAACGACCAGGTCCGTTTCGAGGTCGGGACACGGGCACTTGCACCAGATCTCGAGATGCTGGCTCCAGTGCGCGTCTGGGGGATGACCCGCGAGGAGACGATCGACTACGCCGAGCGCCACGACATCGCGGTAACGGTGAGCAAGGACCGGATCTACTCCATCGACGCGAACATCTGGGGACGGGCGATCGAGTGCGGGGTCCTGGAGGACCCGTGGGTCGCTCCGCCTGAGGACGTCTTTGCACTGACGGTGCCGGTGGCGGCCGAGCCTGTCGAGGTGACCGTGGGCTTCGAGCAGGGGGTTCCGGTCGCCCTCGACGGGGCCCAGCTCGGCCTCGTGGCGCTCGTTGGCGAGATCGGGCGTGTGGCCGGCTCGGTCGGCTTCGGCCGTGTCGACATGGTCGAAGGGCGCCGCGTGGGAATCAAGAGCCGAGAGATCTACGAGTGCCCGGGTGCGCTCGCCCTTATCATGGCGCACGCCGACCTGGAAGGACTGACCCTGGAACGTGATGTGGCCCACGAGAAGGCGCGCCTCGAGCCACGTTTCGCCGAGCTCGTCTACGACGGCATGTGGTTCTCGCCCCTGCGCCAGGCGATGTCGGCGTTCATGACCTCGACGCAGCGGTGCGTGACCGGCGAGGTCCGGCTCCGCTTCAGCCCCGGGGGTGGAGCCGAAGTCGTCGGTCGCCGCAGCCCGGTCGGGCTCTATGTCTACGACCTCGCGACCTATGACGCCGCCGACGCCTTCCGCCACGAGGACGGGGAAGGCTTCGTGCGACTGTTCGGTCTCGGGATCCAGACCTGGTCGGCTCGTCAGGGAGGCGCCGAGTGACACTTTGGGCGAACCGGATGGGCGCCGCCCCCGCCGACGCCTTGATGGCGTTCACTGCGAGCTTGGCCTTCGACAAACGGTTGGCCGCTAGCGATATGAGGGGCTCGGTAGCGCACGTCCATGGGCTCTTGCGGGCGGGGATCCTCACCGTTGCTGAGGCGGACTCGCTGGTCGAGGCCCTTGATCAGGTGGGTGCCGAGCTGGCAAGCGACAGCTTCCAGTATCTCGAGACCGACGAGGACATCCACACTGCGATCGAACGGCGCGTGACCGAGCTCGCTCCTGAGAGCGGGACGAAGCTCCACACGGGCCGAAGTCGGAACGATCAGGTCGCCACTGCGCTGCGGCTTTTCACGCGCGCGGAGCTCGCACGCGTGATCGGCCACGTGCTCGAGCTGCAACGGACCCTCGAGCGACGAGCCACGGGGGCCGGGGACGCCTACCTGCCCGGCTACACCCATCTGCAGCGCGCACAGCCGGTGCTCCTCGCTCACCATCTGCTTGCTCACGGTTGGGCACTTTCTCGCGACATCGATCGGATGTTCGCGACCTGGCGGCGGCTCGACGTGTCGCCTCTTGGTGCCGGCGCCCTCGCGGGATCGTCGCTCGGGATCGATCCTGACCTGGTCGCCGACGAGCTGGGGTTCACCAGCCGTTTCGAGAACTCCCTCGACGCCGTGAGCGATCGTGACTTCGTCGCGGAGACCTTGTTCGACATCGCCCTCCTTGCCATACATCTCTCTCGCGTCGGCGAGGAGATCGTGGTGTTCTCGAGCGAGGAGTTCGGCTTTGTCCGGTTGGACGACGCTTGGGCGACGGGCAGCTCGATGCTGCCCCAGAAGAAGAACCCCGACGTCGCCGAGCTCGCCCGCGGAAAGGCGGGCCGGCTGGTCGGGCACCTTGCCGGCTTCCTCACGACGCTCAAAGGCCTCCCGCTTTCGTACAACCGGGATCTGCAGGAGGACAAGGAGCCCCTTTTCGATGCCTTGGACCAGGTCGTGCTCGCCCTGGTCGGACTCGATGGACTGCTCGGCACAGCGACGTTTGACCTTGACCGCATGCAGGACGCCGCCAGCGGGCCCGCGCTCGCCGCCGTCGACCTGGCCGAATGGCTCATGGCGACCGGAGTTCCGTTTCGAGACGCCCATGGTCTTGTGGGCAGTCTCGTCCGCGAGTCGGTCGAGCGCGGTGTGCCACTCGGCGAGCTCGTCGAGGCTCACCCGGACCTCGGGGAAGCAGCCCTGGAGGTCCTGGACCCAGGTGCCGCCCTCCAGCGCCGGACGACGCCGGGGGGCACTGGGCCGGACGCGGTCGCAGTCCAACTGGATCGCTTTCGACACCGCCTTGCCAGTGACGCGGCCCGGCTCGCCGAGCGGGAGGCATGATCGGAACCACCCAGCGCGTCGTGTCGCCGGGCTTGCGGCCCGCCGAGCGCCTCCCGCGCTCTTTCTTCGAGCGTGATCCGGTACAGGTCGCACCGCAGTTGCTCGGCAAGCTCGTGCGACGCGGTGCGCTCGTGGCGCGGATCGTCGAAGTGGAGGCATATCGAGGTGCTTCGGATGCCGCATCGCACGCGTTCAAGGCCAAGACCGCGAGGAACGCGACGATGTTCGGGGCCCCAGGGCACCTGTACGTCTACTTCACTTACGGCATGCACTACTGCGCGAACGTCGTGTGCTGGCCCGAAGGCGAGCCGGGAGCAGTGCTTCTGCGCGCGCTCGCGCCCGTCAGTGGGCTCGAAGAGATGGCAGCGCGGCGTTATGGGAGACAAGAGCCCGCCGTGGGGCAGCGGTCAGGCTCGGAGCATCGTGCGGCGTCGCAGCGCACACGTCGCCCGTGGCGTCCCGAGGAGCTCTGCTCGGGTCCGGCGAAGCTGTGCCAGGCGTTTGCCCTGGATCGCAGCGCGGATGGATACGACCTGGTCAGTGGCCGCCAGAACGTCGTCCTGCTGGACGACGGGACGCAACCTCCTGAGGAGCCGTCGGTTGGGAGCAGGATCGGCCTTTCGAAGAACTGCGCGGCGCGCGAGGAGCCCTGGCGATGGTGGGTCCCGGGCGAGCCCAGTGTGTCGGGACGGCGCCCGAGCCGCTAGCATCCTTCTCAGCAGAGGGAACCGGTGAGATCCCGGGTCCAGTTGAGCGGCGTAGGATGGATCAGCGGGCTGCGGGCAACGTCTCGGAGCTTGACACAGGTTTCAATCGTGCTACGCTCAAGCGCCGCTCAGAACGGGGTTGACCTGATCTGAACGACCTCCAGGTGGGCCTCTCGGTCCGTAGCCTGGAAGGTGATGTGCGCCGTCGCCCCGAGAGGGCAAGCGCACACAGCGCGGTGGCACCTCCTTCCGAGAGGAAGTGTGCTCCGTCGTCGCTCCTTGACAACGGAATAGGAACAGCCAAAAGCCAGTGCGGGTGGCTGTCGGG
>CABEDI010000493.1_pt1 | contig 34787 bp, 36 predicted proteins | sample 3422911 | NCBI WGS metagenome assembly CABEDI01 (sample SAMEA5534329, study PRJEB31848) | metagenome | biome: tundra; feature: field; material: soil | place: USA | collected 2013-05 | depth 0.15 m | reverse complement strand
CTCGTGGGCTCGTCGAAGAGCATGAGCTTCGGCTGCATCGCGAGCGCCCGGGCGATCGCGACCCGCTGCTGCTGGCCGCCGGAGAGCTGATTGGGGTAGGCGTCGACCTTGTTCGACAGCCCGACCCGATCGAGGAGGGCCCGGGCACGCGTCGTGACGACCGCCCGGGGTTCCTTCTTCACGAGCACCGGTGCTTCGACGACGTTCTCGAGCGCGGTCATATGGGGGAATAGGTTGAAGCGCTGGAAGACCATGCCGATCTCGGTGCGGCGACGGCAGACTTCGCGCTCGGGAAGCTCGTGGAGGCGACCGCCGCGCTCCTCGTAGCCGACGAGCGACCCGTCGACATACAGCCGACCGGAGTTGATCTTCTCTAGGTGGTTGACGCAGCGCAGGAACGTCGACTTGCCCGAGCCGGACGGCCCCAGCAGGCACATCACCTCGCGGGGCGCGACCTCGAGGGTGATCCCCCTCAGCACCTCGAGCAGGCCGTAGCGCTTGTGCACCGCCTCGGCGCGGACCATCGGAGCCGACAACACTTACTGTTCCCCCAGTGCGCTCGTCGAGAACGGGACGCGCCGTAGCGTCGTGAGGTTGCGCCGGAGCCGCTGGATCGGAGTGAGTGGGAGCGCGAAGGAGCTTCCGCGGGCGTAATAGCGCTCGACGTAGTACTGCCCGATCGTGAGCACTGTGGTCATGAGCAGGTACCAGAAGCTCGCCATGATGAGGAGCGGGATCGGCTCGTAGGTCGTGGCGATGATGTTCTGTGTCTTGTACAAGAGCTCGGGGTAGGTGACCACGACCGCGAGTGACGAGGTCTTGAGCATGGAGATCGTCTCATTGCCCGTCGGCGGGACGATGATGCGCATGGCTTGGGGGAGCACGATCCGTCGCATCAACTGAGCGCGGCGCATGCCGAGCGACTGCGCCGCCTCGAATTGCCCGTGGTCGACCGAGAGGATCCCGGCTCGTACGATCTCGGCGTAGTAAGCGCCTTCGTTGAGCCCGAGCCCGAGAATGGCAGCCACGAGCGGGCTCACGAGGGTATTGGCGCTCATGTGCACAAACTGCGGCCCGAATGGTATGCCGAGGCTGACCGTTGGCTGGAGGTAGGAGATGAAGTACCAGAAGAGAAGCTGGACGTAGACCGGCGTGCCCCGGAAGAACCAGATGTAGAGCCATGCCGCCCCCGACAAGATGGGGTTGGGCGAGAGCCGCATCACGGCAAAGCCCACGCCGAGGATGACGCCGACCGCCATGGCGATGAACGTGAGCTCGAGGGTCTTCTCGACCCCCTGCACTATCGGCGGGGACAAGAAGTAGCTATCGACGATCCCCCAGCCGAAGTGGCGATTCGTGACCGTGTCGTGGACGAGCATCGCCGCCAGCACGAGCAGGACGGCCGTGGCCGCCCACCGCCCTGGATGGCGCAGGGGCACCGCCCGGATCTCTTCAAGACGGTGCCCCTCAGCGCTGTCGATTGTCACCGGCTCGCCTCCGGCCGGGGGCCGCCGGTTCGCCTAAAGGATTGCCGGGTTGGTGATGGCGCCCGCCTGCACCCCCCACTTGTCGAGGATCTTCGCATAGATGCCGTCTTTCATAAGGACCTTGACCGCAGCCAGGGTCGCCGTGTCGAGCTTCGAGGACTTCGCGAAAGCGAAGCCGTAGGGCGCGACCCCAAAAGCCGGGCCGTCAAGCTTGAACTGGCCCTTCGACTGGGAGACGATGTAGCCGGCGACCTGGGAGTCGGCGAAACCGATCTGGGCGCGACCGCTCGAGACGGCGAGGTTGGCCTCGCTCTGGTTCGAGAAGGACAGCACGGTGTCGGGCGCCTTGTGGGCCTTCTTGCACATGCTGACTGCGCTCTGAGCGTCGGCCTGCTCGGTCGTGCCGACCTCGACGGAGACCGTGCGGCCGCACAGGCTCATGAGCCCGTTCAGCTTGAGCGAGCTCGACGATTCCACGTAGTAACCCTCGCCGGCCTTGAAGTACGTCACGAAGTTGACCTGCTTCTCGCGCTTTGGCGTCACCGTGAACGACGAGTTGCCGACGTCGTACTTGGCCGATTGCAGACCAACGATGATCGCGTCGAAGGTCACGTTGACATCGACCCACTTGACTCCCATGACGGCTCCGAGCGCAGCGCTGAAGTCCGCGTCCATGCCGACGATGGTGGTGCCGTTGGCCGCGACGAGCTCGTCGGGCGGGTAGGTGGCGTCCATCGCGGACGACACCGATCCCTTCGCTCTGATGCTCGCCGGCACCAGGGCCGCGACAGCCGGGTCCTTCGGCGGAGTCGGGATCGCGGTGGCCAGGCGGTGAGCAGCCACGGGCGTGGCGAACGCCGTCCCGATACCGGGAACAAGCAACGCGGCACCTGAGAGCGCGACGACAACGGCGGCGACATGGGATCTCCGGTACTTGCGTGGTGACTCGTGATCGATTCTCATCTGCACTTCCTCCCCGCCTCGATTGCGTCGCCCCCCAAGCTCACGGAAAGCCCAGCGCAAGATTGCCCGAGGTTATAACAACATGCTCGGAGACCGCCATATGGGAAAGGCACTGACGCCACGCCCGAGGCACCAGGCTGCCATAACGGCTGGCGACACTGGCGCGGCGCTACTCGAGCCGTCGTAGTCTTCCGACCAGCGAAGGGGGCAATGCAGAGCCCATCCGCCTCTACCAGGTGACACGGGTCGTGGCGGCGACGGCCGGCTCGCAACGTTCAAGCGTGCGCGAGGCACCGTTCACGGGGCGCGACCACGAGATGCGGCTCGTAAAGGAGCTCTTCCATGCCTCGGCCGAGCGTCGCTCGGCCCGCCTCGTGCTCGTCTCCGGCGTCGCCGGCGTCGGCAAGTCACGCCTCGACTTGTCGCCAGAGCGAGAGGCGACGACGCTGAAGTGGAGGATGATCTCATTGCTGCCAAAACCGCTTTTCGCAGTCTCGGCTACCCGATCTGGGTCGCGCGTACACAGCTCGACTGGGCGGACTGGCTCGCCCGCCAAGACAGGCTCGACGAGTCGGCACGGCTCGCCGCGGAGGCAGCCGCCAGCTTTGAGAACGTGGGGGCCGTGCCCATGCTTGCTCGGGCACGAGGCCTGTTCGAGACCAAAGTCAGCGGGTCGTTCAGCGGGTCGGAGCCGCAGACAAGCAGCTGAGTCACGGCGGACCGCCGGGGCCATCGCCGCTGCGGCCCGGGAACGCGCCTGAAGCACTTCCCCGGCGGCCTTACCAACCTTGCTGGTCAATCATGTTGCCTTTCGAGCCGATACCCATATGGTGAACCTGCCACGCCGGACCGGACGCAGTGACGCCGATGCGGAAGCGCCTTCAGTTCAGGGCCGGACGGGAGCGATGGCGCCGGTCGGTCCTGGCGGGGTGTCGTGATCGAAGCCACCGAGCACCAGGGTGCGACCGAAGCTCTGCGAGAGAGTGAAGCTCGCCTGCAAGCGCTCCTGTCCTCACTCGACGATCTCGTGTTCGAGATCGACGAGGATGGCACCTACCTCGAGATCTGGACCGCCAATGACGACCTGCTTGCGGTGCCTCGGGCCGAACTGCTCGGCAAGACCCATCGTGAGGCGCTCGGCGAGGAGATCGGCCGCAGCTTGGCCAAAGTCATCAGACAGGTCCTCGAGACGGATCGCCCGCATTTCTGGGACTACAGCCTCGCGGTCCCGGCAGGCATCCGGTGGTTCCAGGGCAGGGTCGCACCGATCGCCGGGTCCGAGAGCTGTTCGAGGAAGCTCTGTCTCCTGGTTCGGGACATCACCGAGCAAAAGGCCGCTGAGCACGCTCGCGACCAAGCCGAGGAGCAGCTCCGACACCAGGCCCTGTACGACGGGCTCACTGGCCTGCCGAACCGCATGCTCTTTCATGACCGGGTCAAGCACGCACTCGTGGCGGCGCAGCGGGAGAGCGAGGAGCTCGCAGTTCTCATGCTCGACCTCGACCGGTTCAAGGAGATCAACGACACCCTTGGCCACGCAGCCGGGGACGACGTGCTGAGGGAGGTTGCCTCGAGGCTGTCGAAGGTGACGAGAAAGGGCGACTCGATCGCGAGGCTTGGCGGCGACGAGTTCTCCATCCTGCTACCGAACGCATCGGAGACCGATGCCGCCATGGTCGTCTCACGGGTGTCGAGCTGTCTCGAAGAGCCGATCGTCGTCCAAGACCTGCCGCTCAGAGTCGACGCCAGTATCGGGTTTGCGGCCTTTCCGAGAGACGGTGGTGATGCGGACCTCTTGATACAGCACGCCGACGTCGCCATGTATGCCGCCAAGGCCGCGAACGGTGGTTTCGCCATGTACGAGCGCTTCGCCGATCCGCATACGCCGGATCGACTCGCACTCATCGGAGAGCTGCGTGGCGCGCTCGAGCGAGAAGAGATCGTCCTCTACTACCAACCACAAATGACCCTCTCGACAGGCGGCATCATGGCCGTCGAAGCTTTGATCCGCTGGCAACACCCTCAACGCGGCCTCATCCCGCCTGACGAGTTCATCCCCTTCGTTCAGGAAACCGGCCTGATCAAGCCGCTCACGCACTACGTGCTCGACCGGGCGCTGCGGCAGTGCCGGGCCTGGATGGACCAAGGTCGGCCGATGAAGGTGGCCGTCAATCTGGCGATGCGCAACCTCCTCGATGCCGACCTCCCAGTTGACGTCGCCGACCTGTTGAAACTCAACGGCGTTTCCACGGACCTCCTCGTGCTCGAGATCACCGAGAGCGCCGTGATCTCCGACCCGCTGAGGACTGAGGCCGTCCTCGCACGCATCGCCAAGATGGGTGTCCGGCTCTCGGTCGACGACTTCGGAACGGGCTATTCGTCGCTTACATACCTGACACGTCTTCCGATAGACGAGATCAAGATCGACCGATCGTTCGTGACGAACATGAACAGCTCAGCTGACAAGGAGGTCGTCGTGCGGTCGACGATCGACCTCGCACGGAACCTCGGGAAACAGGTGGTAGCAGAAGGCGTCGAGACGGCTGGAGTCCTGCAACGCCTTGAGGAGCTCGGCTGTCATCTGGTGCAGGGTTACTACGTGAGCAGACCGTTGCCCGCCGAAGAGCTCGATGCCTGGCTCGCCGAGTCGGCGAGCCTCTCGACGACGTGACCGGGGACGATGCCGACTCAGCCAAGTCCTGTCGGAGGAAGTCCACGATCCCGAGGCCTTGAGCCTCACGCGACTGTCACCTGACTTCATCGAAATCGTCGTCCGCCACCGGCCGGCGGGACGCTCCGGCCTGCAACAATCGGTGACATGCCCCGACGGCCCCCAGACCGGAAATCGCGCCGGGAACCCGCGTCGGGGCGTTCAGGTGCCCACAAGAGCGGCCGCATTGGCGCCACGAAGGGCCGAGCCACAGGCTGGGCGGCCGCCGGCGAGGACTCGTTCGTCGAGGACCCGATGGGCACCGGCGCAGCGCAGATCCACCGGATCCAGCCGTACCAGGCGGACAAGACCTACATATGCCCGGGCTGCAACCAGGAGATCCGACCCGGGACCGGCCACCTCGTGATAGTCCCGGTGTCAGACCCCGCCAGCAGGCGCCACTGGCACTCGCCTTGCTGGGAGCACCGGGCACGTCGACGCCCGACCGGGCGTTGACGGCCGCTCAGGACTCGGGCGCTCAGAACGCGTTCTCCAGGACCTCGACGCTTCCGCCCTGGACTGCCGCCACGTCAAAACGCACGACCGTGGTGGTTGGGGCCGTCTCCAGGAGGTAGAGCGTGGCGAGACGACGAAGACGACGACGTTTTGCGGATGTGACGGCCTCGAATGGAGAGCCGAACTGATCCGTCGTTCTCGTCTTCACCTCGCATATGACAAGGAGCTGCCCGCGCCGGCAGATCAGGTCGATCTCACCTGTGCGACAGCTCCAGTTCCTCTGGACGATCTCGTAGCCATGCTGGAGGTACCAGGCGCCTGCCGCCTCCTCACCCAGGCGTCCCAGCGCTGATCCGCCGGCATGGGGCACCATCCTCAGACCTCGTCTTTGGGCAGTGCCTCCACGTTCACGTCTTTGTAGGTGACAACGTGCACCGACGATACGAACCGCGCCTGGCGGTACATGTCCCAGACCCACGCGTCACCGAGCTCGACCTCGAAATAAGTGGCTCCGGGCCCTGACTGGGGCGTGACCTTGACGTTGTTCGCCAGGTAGAAACGGCGCTCGGTCTCGACGACGTAGCGGAACATCGAGAACACAGCCCGGTACTCACGGTAGAGCTCGAGCTCCACCTCGGCCTCGAACTGGTCGAGGTCCTCCTCGGCGCTCATGGTCGCTTCCCTAGCACGTCCCCGGCTTCGCGAGCGCGCAGGGCCGGGGTCGCCAGAACCTCAGGAGCCGGAAGGACGAGCTCGCACAGCATCTCAGCGGACGTCGCGCTTCTCCTTGATCTTCGCCGCCTTGCCGGCGCGATCACGCAGGTAGTACAGCTTGGCGCGGCGAACGTCGCCTTCGGTGATCCGTTCGATCTTGGCGATGATCGGTGAGTGGACCGGGAAGGTGCGCTCGACACCGACGCCGAAACTCACTTTGCGCACCGTGAACGTCTCACGGATGCCAGAGCCCTGACGGCGGATGGCAGCACCCTGAAAGACCTGGACGCGCTCCCGATTGCCTTCGACGACTCGCACGTGCACCTTCAAGGTGTCCCCTGGGCGGAAGTCGGGAATGTCGTCGCGAAGGCTCTCGCGGTCGATGAGGTCGGTGGGGTTCATGACAGGTCACGCTCCTCGAGGCGATCGGACGGGTCGCCGGCAGTTTGCCGCTTACCGGATTCAGAGTCCGACCATTCGGCTCGTCCCGTTCCGTAGGCCCCTACAGGATAGCCGTGCTCGACCAGGAGGCGCACCTCCTCGGCCGAGAGACCGCCTCGAGCGTCCAGTAAGTCCGGCCGGCGCTCGAGCGTGCACCAGAGTGCCGCAGCGCGGCGCCATCGTGCGACGCGACCGTGATTGCCCCCACGCAGGACCTCAGGAACCGGCCAGCCGCGGAACACGGCCGGACGCGTGTACTGCGGGTACTCCAGCAGCCCGGCTGTGAAGCTCTCGTCGTCGGTCGAGGCCGCATTGCCAAGTACCCCTGGAACGAGCCGAGCCGTAGCTTCGACGACGACCAGGGCCGCCAGCTCGCCGCCGGCAAGTACGAAGTCGCCGATAGAGAGCTCGCCGTCGGCAAGGTGGTCGGCAATCCGCTGGTCCACGCCCTCGTAGCGCCCGCAGAGAAGTGAGAAGGCCGGCGATCCAGAGCCTGGCGCGACGCGCCCGAGCCCTACAAGCTCCGCCGCAACCGACTGGTCGAAACGTCGACCCCCGGGTGCGAGCAGGTAGAGGGGTCGCGGCGGGTTCGCGAGCTCCACAGCGCCGAAGACCGGTTCCGGAGCGAGCACCATGCCCGCCCCACCGCCGAACGGCGCATCGTCGACGGTGCGGTGCGGATCGGTTGCCGCAGAGCGCAGGTCGTGGATCCGGATGTCCACTAGCCCATCCCGCCTTGCCCGCCCGACGACGCTGGTCGCGCAGTACGCGTCCACGACTTCGGGAAAGATCGTGAAAACGTCGATGCGCAACGCTGCCGTTCCGCTCTCCGGGCCGGCCGCTGGAACGGCTGCGGGCGCCATTGCAGATGCCGGAACCTTGCGCCCCGTCACTCGAACAATCCAGCCGGCACATCGACCACGATGCGGCGGTCCTCACGACCGACCACGAATCTCAACGGCACGAGATTCCCGTCCTCCATCACGAGCAGATCGCTCGCGGGGTTGGCCTGGACTGCAACCACGGCCCCATGCCGAGTCCCGTCGACCTCGACGACTTCGCTGCCGACCAGATCGTGCACGAAGAGAGCTTCAGAGTCTTCGACCGCGACCGCCACAAGCAGCGCGCCTCGAAGCTCGTCGGCCTCCTCTCGAGTGTGAACGCCCTCGAACTCGACTAGATAGCGCCCTTGAAAAGGCCGGGAGGTGCGCACTTCGAGGTTCCGGACACTTGGCCCCGAACGCGCGCCTGGCGCATTGGGCATGCAGAGCGGGTCCGACGCGTCAGGCGGCTCGGGAGTAGACGGAGCGACGACGAGGTAGCACGTGAGCTCAGCTCCGGGAGCGAGCCGTTCGGTGCGATTGGTGATGAGCGCGACCACGACTTGTCCCGCCAGCCCATGCGGCCTCGCGATACGGCCCACCTCGAGGAGTGGCCGCTCGCTCCCGTCGCCACCCGACTCCGGCACCATCTCGTGCTCAGTCGACGATGTCGACCGACGCCTCCTGGCCGTCGCGGGCCGCTGCCGCACGCACGAGGGTGCGCAGCGCCTGAGCGGTGCGTCCGCGTCGGCCGATGATCCGCCCCATGTCGCCTTGGGCGACACGAAGGGAAAGGCGGATACCAGTCCGGGTCTCACCGACGTCGACCGCCACGCCTTCTGGGTCGTCCACGATGGAGCGCGCGACGTGCTCGAGCACCGAGCGCGCTGTGCCACCTTCGACGCGGTTACCCGCGTCGTCCGCGTCGGCCGCACGCTCGCTCACGGCCGCGGCTTTCACGGGAACCTCGTCGAAGTCGTCGAACTCCTCGCCTTCATCGAGCTCGTCTTCGTCTTCGTCTTCAAGCTCGTCCTCCACGTCCTCTACGTCCTCATCGCTGTAGCCCTCGTCTGTTGCATCTTCGGCGCCCGAAGAGTGAAGGGCACTGAAGTCCGGTTCGGCGAAGGGGTTGCTTCCGGTGTCGGTCATTGCCTCACTCAGCTTTCGGCTTCAGCTTGTGAATCACCGGCGGGCACCTGCTTGGCGGCAGCCTTGCCGGCAGCCACCTTCTTGGCAGGTGCCTTCTTGGCAGGTGCCTTCTTGGCAGGTGTCGTGGAGCGGCCCGGGCGGGCGTGGCGCTCAGAGACCTGTTTGGGGGGGCGGCTCGACTCGAATTGCTCCCAGGCTCCCGAGATCACGAGCAACTTTCGCACAGTCTCGGTGGGTTGAGCGCCCTTGGCCAGCCAGCCCAGGGCTCGGGCATTGTCGATCTCGATGGTGGATGGTTCCATGCGGGGCGCATAAGTGCCGACGGCCTCTATGAACCGCCCATCTCGGGGCGAACGGCTGTCGGCCACGACGACGCGGTAGGTGGGCTGCTTCTTCTTGCCCATGCGCATGAGGCGGAGCTTGACGGTCACGGGGTTTCTTCCTTCTTTCGTGGTGGAGACTATTATCGGGTCGGGCCGAGACCCCTCGAGGATGGGGTGATGCGACCGCCCTTGACTTTCTTGCGGGTGCCCTTGCTCGACTTGGACGGGTTACCGGGCCGACCGCCGCCCATGAGCTTGGCCATCGGCCCGATGCCCCGCATCATCTTCTGCATCTCTTTGAACTGCCGCAGGAGATTATTGACCTCGGTGGTGGAAGTGCCACTTCCATGCGCGATCCTGAGCCGGCGCGAACCGTCCAGCACCGTCGGGTCGGTGCGCTCGAGGGGTGTCATCGAGCAGATGATCGCCTCGATCTTGCCGACATCGCGATCATCGACCTTAGCGTCACGCATCTCCTTCGGAACACCCGGCATCAGCGACAACAGTCCCGTGAGCGGGCCCATCTTCTTGAGCTGGCGGAGCTGATCAAGGAAATCATCGAGGGTGAAGGTCCCCGCCTGGAGCCGCTCTAGCGCCTGGCCGGTGACTTCCTCGTCGTACTCGCGCTCGGCCTTCTCGATGAGGCTGAGCACGTCGCCCATTCCGAGGATCCGGCTGGCGAGACGGTCAGGGTGGAAAGTCTCGAAGTCGGCCACCCGTTCTCCAGTGGACAAGAACGCGATCGGCCGTCCTACGACCTGCTTGACCGAGAGGGCGGCGCCGCCGCGCGCGTCACCGTCAACCTTTGTCAAGATGATGCCGTCGAGCTGCAATGCCTGGTGGAAGGCCTCAGCAGTCTGGACGGCATCTTGACCCGTCATCGCATCGACGACGAAGAACGTGTAGTTCGGGCGCACCGCGTCGGACACCCGCCGCACCTCGTCCATCAGTTCCCGGTCGATGGCGAGACGGCCGGCGGTGTCGACGATGACGACATCGCGCCCCAGGCGCTGGGCCTCGGCCAGGCCGCCGCGGGCGACCGAGACCGGATCGGTCGGCTCGGAGTAGACGCCGACGCCGATCTCGGCACCGAGCACCCGTAGCTGTTCGACAGCTGCCGGGCGTTGCAGGTCGGCGCCGATCAGATAGGGATGGCGCCCTTGCTGGCGGAACCAGCGGGCCAGCTTGGCGGAGGCGGTCGTCTTGCCGGAGCCTTGGAGGCCGGCGAGCAGCACGACTGTCGGGGGCTTCGACGCGTAGCTGATCTTCAGCGCCTCACCGCCCAAGGTGGCCGTGAGCTCCTCGTTGACCACCTTGATGACCTGTTGGGCAGGGGTGAGATGCCTAGCCAGCTCGGCCCCTGTGCAGCGGACGCGGATGGCTTCGATGAGAGCCCGGACGACGGCGAGGTTGACGTCAGCTTCGAGAAGCGCGACTCGGATTTCGCGGAGGACCTCGGCAACCTCGGCGTCGCCTAGCCGGCCGCGGCCGCGAAGGCGCGTGAAGATTGCATCGAAACGATCGGTCAAGGTGTCAAACATGAGTCAGCTCAGGTTAGTCGGGCCGCGGCCCGGGCACCGTTGGCGACGACGAACGCGTACGCGTCAGCCGAACAGCGCCGACACGAACTCCACCGGATCGAACGGCACGAGGTCCGCTGGAGCCTCACCGACCCCGACGAGCTTGATCGGCAGTCCGAGCTCAGATCGGATCGCGAGCACCACGCCACCTTTGGCCGTGCCATCGAGCTTGGTGAGAACGATGCCCGTCACGCCGACCGCCTCGGTGAACTGACGTGCCTGGACTACGCCGTTCTGGCCGGTCGTGGCATCGAGCACGAGGAGCACCTCGGTCAGCTGGCCCGGAGGTCGCTCGGCCACGCGGCGTACCTTGCGCAGCTCGTCCATCAGGTTCACCTTGGTGTGCAGGCGCCCCGCGGTATCAGCCATCACGAGTCCTGCACCCCGGGAGGCTGCGTGCTGAACAGCGTCAAATATGACCGAAGAAGGGTCCGCACCGTCGGAGCCCCTGACGATCCGGGCACCGGCGCGCTCGGCCCAGGACTCGAGCTGCTCACCCGCAGCGGCCCGAAACGTGTCCCCGGCTGCCAAGACCACCCCACGCCCTGACTGCACCTCTCGCAGGGCAAGTTTGCCGATGGTCGTGGTCTTGCCAACCCCGTTCACGCCGACGAAGAGCCACACGGTCGGCCCGTCGCCATCGGCGTAGGCAAGCGACTCGACATCGCCCTCGAACATCGAGATGAGATCGTCCTGGAGCGCCTGGAGGAGAGCCGGCGGGTCGGTCGCAGAAAGGGCACCGCTGCGCAATTTGTCCCGAATGTCCCCGAGGACTCGCGTCGTCGTCGTGACACCCACGTCGGCGAGGATGAGCGCCTCTTCGAGCTCCTCGAACGTCGCCTCGTCGATGGCCTTACGGCCCCGGACCTGATCGAAGTAGCCCGCCAGCAGGCCTCGGGCGCGTCCGAGCCGGTCTCTCAGCACCGGGCGACCGGCCTCGACCTCGAGCGTCGGAGAGGTCTCCGGTTCCGCTGCGGTCGTGACCGGCACCGTAGGCTGCGGGGCGCCTGGGTGCGGGGCGCCGTCCTCCGGGAGCGCTGCGCCGCGGCGGCGCGAGCGCGTGCCGACAACGAGCCCCCCGGAGACGGCGAGCACGACGGCGACGACGACGAGGACGATCACGAGGGTCATGACGTGCGCAGACTACCTGGCGACGACGAAGGTACCGGGAGGTGTCCTGATCAGCACCGGCCGACCACGGCGGGCCGCTTGCTACTCGAGGGAGGCACTGTGGGCCGACGGGCGCCCCATCCGCTCGCTCACGACCTTCGACGCCCCGCCCGGCTGCATGGTCACGCCGTAGAGGACGTCTGCTGCCTCCATGGTCCGTTTCTGGTGGCTGACGACTATCAGCTGAGCGTCGGCACGGAACTCCTCGACGAGATCGAGGAAACGATGAAGGTTCACGTCGTCCAGGGCCGCCTCGACCTCGTCCATCACATAGAACGGCGACGGGCGGCTGCGGAAAACGGCGAAGAGGAACGCTAGGGCCACGAGCGAGCGCTCGCCTCCTGACAGCAGTGAGAGCCGCCTGACGTTGCGTCCGGCCGGGCGGGCCTCGATCTCGACCCCGGTCGAGAGCAGGTCCTCGGGCTCGACCAGGCTGAGGCGGCCGGTGCCTCCGGGGAACAACATCGTGAACAGGCTCTCGAAGTGCCGGGCGACATCCGCGAACGCCTGGGTGAAGACGCCCACGATCTCCTCGTCGACTGCGCGGATGACCCGTCCGAGCTCCCGACGAGCGCCCCGGACGTCCTCGAGCTGCTCGGCGAGAAACCGGTCCCGCTCCTCTAGAGCAGCGAGCTCCTCGAGCGCAAGCGGGTTCACCGGGCCCATCAACCGGAGCTCGCGATCGAGCTCGCGCACCCTGGCCTGCGCGGGGATGCCGGCGGGCAGCTCGGGGCACGGCGCCGCGATGGCCTCGTCGGGCTCGCACTCGAGCTCCCGTCGCAGTGCCTCCACAGCCGTCTCCAGCCGGAGCCTCGCCTCGGCGCGTTCCAGCTCGACCCGCTGCACGAGCTCACGCCCGCCTGTGAGATCGCGCTCAGCGACGCCACGTTCGTCTCGCACCCGGCGCAAACGGTCGACGGCGCTGGTGACCGCCAGCTCCTGCTCCGCGCGCTCGGCTCGGAGGCGCTCCCGTGCCGCCGTCAGCTCGACCTCCAGGCGGACAAGCTCGCCCGCGATGCGCGCCAGCGCGAGCTCGGCGGCCTCGAGCGATTCCCTCCGGGCGGCAGCGTCCGAACGAGCCGCGTCGAGGCCGAAGAGCCGCCGCTCGACCTCGTCGCGGCGAGCGGCGAGCAGTGTCTTCCGTTCTTCCAGCCCCGCAGCACGCATGCCGAGCTCAGCCCTCAAACCAGCAAGGGAGCGAGCACGGTCGTCTAGTGCCTTGCGGGCTCGGGCCGTTTCCTCTGCCGCGGCGAGGGCCTCGAGCTCGGCCCCTTCGGCTCTGGCAATCTCGGCCTCGCGCAGGGCGACCTCCGCCTGGGTTGCCGCGAGCAGCCCCAGAGCAGCCTCGTGGGCCGACGACGCGTCGCTCCGCTCGGCCTCTAGCTGGACGAGGCGCTGGGTCAACTGTGCTTGGCCAACCTGCGTATGCGTGCGCGCAGCGACTGCATTGTCGAAGCGCCTGGTGGCCTCGATGGTCTCCGCGCGGGCGCCGGCGAGCACCTCGCGATCGACTTGCGCCTCGGCCATCGCCGTGCGTGCGAACCCGAAGGCGGACTCGGCGTCGCGCCGGACGGTTTCGAGGGCGGCGCGGGTCGCTCCCGAGCGGGCCGCTCCGATCCGCCATCCCCGCGCCGAGAGACGGTCGCCCTCGATCGTCACGATCGTGTAGCCAGGCAACTCCTCGGCGAGGCGAAGCGCCTCGATGAGCCCGCCCCGACAGAGCAGGACGCCGGCGAGAAGCTGATCAAGCACGGTGCTGACACCTCGAGCCTGTGACTTGACCCGATCACGCAGCAGCTCCGCTCTCCCCACGAGCTGTGTGGGCAGTGGCCCCGGCACCGGCAGGGTCACCTGAGACCCGCCGGTCGGCAACACGCCGCCGTGGAGGCCGGCGTCGTGCAGGTGGCGCAACGCGTCACGCGCCTGGCTGGTCCCGTCGACCACGACCGTGCCGAGAGCGTCCTCGACGGCCGCCTCGAAACCGCGCTCACAGCCATCGTCGACGTCGACAACATCCGCGAGCGTTCCCAGAACTCCCGGCAGACCTGCGAGGCGCTCGACGCCTGCGCGCGCCCGGGTCTCGTCGAGCGCTGCTTGCAGTGCCTCGACCCGGGCCTCAAGCGTGTGCGAGCGATCCGCCGCCGTGCGCGCGCGCAACTCGCTCTCGCGTCCGCGTGCCTCGGCGGCCTGTTCCGCCGCCACAAGTCTTTCGTGTTCGGTCCGGAGCCGCTCGTCGGCGACCTTGGACGCCTCCAGCTCCGCCGCCAGCTCCGCCAAGCGCAGCTCATGCTCGGCGCGCACGCGATCGAAACTGGCTAGACGCTCGGCCAGTCGCGCGACCGCCTCCCGCGCGTTCGACGACCGGGTGAGCGCCGCATCGTGCTGTTGACGAGCACTGCGAGCGTCCAGCGGCCCAGCAGAGCCGGGCGATTCCACTGATCGCTCCCCGACGGAGCCATCCGCGACGTCGCCGGGGCCTGCGACAGTCACGAACCTCGCCTCGTCGCGCCGCAGCCCCTCCTCGAGCCTCTCGAGTGTCTCGCGTTCGGGCACGAGTGAGCTGGCAGCCGCCTCGGCGGCGGACAGGTCCGCTACGAGGCGGGACGACTCGGCTTCGAGTGACGCGACAACGTCCGCCTCCGTCACAGCCGCGAGCGACCCGGCGACGGTGCGGCGCCGCTCGGCAACCACGTTCGCCACGCCACGCTGGCGCTCGAGCAAGCGCTCGGCACGCCCGAGCCGGTCCGCCCCGTCCCAGGCCTGCAACTCGGTGAGCGCTGCTTCGGTCGAGGCACACAGATCGTCGAGACGCGCCAGCTCGTTGCGCTGGGTGGCCTCCTGCTCGGTGAGCTCGGCATGCGAACGCTCGGCGCTCTCGAGCCGCCGTCCGAGCGAGCCGATCTCACGACCGGCTAGATGCAACCGGAGCGCCCGCAACTCGGCGACGAGCCCATCGTGCCGGCGGGCCGCCTCGGCCTGACGCTCGAGCGGCCGCAGCTGTCGCCGCACCTCTCGCTGCAGGTCCTGCAGCCGAAGGAGGTTCTGTTCGCTGGATTCGAGGCGGCGCTCAGCCCTCTCGCGGCGGCGGCGGAACTTGAGGACCCCTGCGGCCTCCTCGATCACCATGCGCCGATCCTCCGGGCGCGCCTGGAGCACCGAGTCGAGTTGTCCCTGGCTGACGATCACGTGCTGCTGGCGGCCAACTCCGGCGTCAGAAAGAAGCTCCTGTATGTCGAGCAGCCGGCACGGTGCCCCGTTGAGCGCATACTCGCTCTCGCCTGTCCGAAACAACGTCCTTGTGATGGTGACCTCCGCCACCTCCACCGGCAGGCGTCTCGAAGCGTTGTCGATCGTCAGGGAGACTTCGGCACGCCCGAGCGCGGGCCGTCTCGAGGTACCGGCGAAGATGACGTCGTCCATCTTCGTTGAACGGACGACCTTGGGCCCTTGGGCGCCGAGCACCCAGGCCACGGCGTCCACGACGTTCGACTTGCCGGAACCGTTCGGGCCGACCACAACGGTGATGCCGGGCTCCAGCTCGATCGTCGTCGGGTCGGCGAACGACTTGAAACCCTTGAGAGTCAGCGTTTTCAGGAACACGTTGGGATCACGTTATCCGTGCCGGAGCGGGACCCCGGGGATTGGCCGAGCGTTTCGGCTCGTCACCGGCGCCCGGCCCTCAGAGCTGGCAGCCTTCGCACAAGTAGGCGGCCCGCGCCCCGATCTTGAGCCGCACGACCTGGCTCCCACAACGCCGGCACTGCTCCCCCGCTCTGTCGTAGACAGCGTGTCGTTCTTGAAAGGACCCCACCTCGCCGGTGAGGTCACGGTAACCCAGGTCCCGCAAGGACGAGCCTCGCGACGCCACGGCCTCGCGGAGCACGGCCCGGGCGGCCTTGGCGAGAGAGGCGACCTCACTGTCACTCAGCGAAGCTCCGGAGCGGTCAGGCCTGAGCTTTGCCCGAAAACAGATCTCGTCGGCGTAGATGCTCCCGATGCCGGCGACGATCCGCTGATCGGTGAGAAGGCCCTTGAGCCGGACGCGGCGGCCGGCGAAGTGGGCCGCGAGGTAGGCGGTCGGCAGTCCCTCCAGCAGCGGGTCCCGCCCGAGATGCGCAAGTTCGAGGGGGACGCCGCGCCTGTCGACGTCGGACGAGACGAACCATTCCCCGAAGGTCCTCGGATCGACGAAGCGCAGCTCCGTACCGTCTCCGAGCGCCACCACCACATGGGTGTGCGGGGCGATTGGCCACGGTTGCGTGCCGCTCAGGTGAAGCAGCTGGCCACTCATGCGCAGATGGACGACCAGCACAGCGTCATCGTCGAGCGACAGCAGCAGGAACTTGCCACGGCGGCCCGCTGCGGTGAACGTCCGCCCCGTGAGACGGGTCGCGAGCTCGGCTGGCGACTGGCGCCGAACGGTCCGGCGCCCGAGCACTTGGACCCCGACGATCCGGCGCCCGACGACCGCGCCCTCCAGGCCCCGGCGAACCGTCTCGACTTCGGGAAGCTCGGGCACTCAACTGGCTGGGTCGTCGCCCTGTCGGGCCTCGATGACCTCGAGCGCAGCAGTGGCCGCGACGCGCTCGGCGATCTTCTTCGAGGTACCCGTGCCGCGACCCAGTACCTCTCCGGCCACGGTTACCTCCGCGAAGAAGACCTTGGCGTGGTCCGGCCCCTTGTCGGTCACGTTGTACGACGGGAAGTCGAGGTTGAGCTGCGCCGCCAGCTCTTGCAACCAGTTCTTCGGGTCGCCGAGCCGGCCCTCGGCGATGACCTCGATCGGGTCCTCCAGCAGGCCGACGACGAAATGGGTGGCCCCCGCGAGCCCGAGGGATAGGTAGACCGCGGCGATTATCGCCTCGAGGCAGTCGGCGAGGATCGAATCCTTGGCGCGGCCGCCCGAAGTCTCCTCTCCCTTGCCGAGGAGGACTGCCTCACCCACACCCAGCTCGGCGGCAACCGGCGCTAGCGCCTCGGTGCTCACGACCGACGCGCGCAGCCGCGCGAGATCTCCTTCGGTGAGGTCCGGGAAGGCCCGGTACAGGTGGTCAGCGACGACAAGGCCCAGGACGGCGTCACCGAGCAGCTCGAGGCGCTCGTTGGAAGGCCGGCCGCCCCACTCGGCGCAGTAGGAACGGTGAGACAGCGCCTGATGCAACAGGTCACCGTCGACGGGGTAATCGCGAAGCGCTCGGCGCAGCTTCGCGCTCTCTGGCTGAGGCTCGCCTGTCGGATTGCTCAGGCCGCCTCGACCTTCGCGCTCACATAATCCACGGCGTCACGCACGGTACGAAGGTCCTCGAGATCCTCGTCGTCGATGCGGAAGCCCGGCAGTCGGTCACTGAGCTCCTCCTCGAGCGCCTCGACCAGCTCGATCAGTGCGAGCGAGTCCGCGTTGAGGTCGTCGGCGAACGAAGAGGACTCACTGATCTCTGAGATGTCGATCTCGAGGATCTCCGCGAGCTGGGATCGGACGAGCTCGAGTACCTCGCCACGGCTCATGATCGCACCGGTCGTCTCGGCCACCTGGGCTCCTTCGTATTGCCTTCGCACCATGTTAAAGCCTGCCGAACGACATCGCTCGTTGTCCCCGCCATTCGCTCGGGGACGGCGCCGTCTCTCTGACAGATGCGGCGAGCCTTGTGAGGCGCTGCTCAGGTCCTGGCGACTGCCTCGCGCAATGATCCGACCAAGTCGCCCGTCGCCGCCTCGTGGGCGACGCGCACGGCATTGAGGATCGCCCTCGCCGACGAGCTCCCGTGGCTGATGACACATACGCCGTCCACGCCGAGCAACATCGCTCCGCCGGTCTCCTCCGGGTCGAGCCGTTGTGCGTAAACGAGGAGCTCAGGACCGAGCACGCTCCCAGCGGCACGCGTCTCGGGGGACGCGTCGATCACGCGGCCGAGAACATCGAACAGGGCCCGCAGCGCCCCCTCGAGCGACTTCAGCGCCACATTTCCGGTGAAGCCGTCGGTCACGATCACATCGACGTTGCCCTCGAGCAGGTCCCGGCCCTCCAAGTTTCCCACGAAGTCAACTCCCACGCCGGCGGCCAACAGCGCGTGCGCCTCCTTGGCGAGCTGGTTGCCTTTCGTGGGCTCCTCCCCGATAGACAACAGCGCGACCTTCGGGGCGGGGATGCCGAACCGCCCGGTCATGAAGGCGGACCCCATCTGAGCGAACTGCACGAGCCACTCGGGATGGCAATCGGCGTTCGCACCCGCGTCGACTAGAACCGCCGGGCGCCCACTGACCGCCGGGATGAGCGCTGCGATCGCCGGGCGGGCGACGCCCGGCAACCGGCCCATGCGCAACAAAGCACTGGCCATGGTGGCTCCGGTGTTGCCGGCGCTCACCATTGCGGACGCGCGGCCGTCGCGCACCGCCTCCGCAGCGCGCACGAGTGTCGAGTCCCTCTTGGTCCGCACGCTCTGGGCGGGGTCGTCGTTCATCGCTATGACCTCAAAGGCCGGCAGCACTTCCAGCCCACCAGTGTCACCGAGGGAGCCGTCGGTCGGACCGACCAGCACGACGGGGATCCCTAGCTCCTCGGCAGCGCGCCGGGCTCCGGCAATGATCTCAGCAGGGGCACGGTCCCCACCCATGGCGTCAACGGCGACGGGCAGCGAGGCGACAGGCGGCGGCGCGGCACCCGCTTTGGTGGTCGGCGCCACGACGGTCAGTTGACCTCGACCGCCTGGCGACCCTTGTACCACCCGCAATGCGGGCAGACGACGTGCGGCAGCTTCGCCCGGTTGCACTGAGGACAGAGGCTGCGCGAGGGAGCCTCCAGCGTCCAGGCCGACGCGCGCCGGCTTCGGCTCTTCGACTTCGAGGTCTTCTTCTTGGGGACTGCCATCGTCACTTTCTCCACTCGGGTATCGCTTCGAATGCGCCAAGCCCGGCAAGGCCGGCCCACCGCGGGTCGGTCTTCTCAGTGCAGGTGCAGGTCTCGTGGTTACGGTTCGCGCCGCACTCGGGGCAGAGCCCGAGGCAATCGGGCCCACAGAGCGGCGCGAGCGGCAGCTCGAGGATACAGGCATCGTGAGCAAGGGGCTCAAGATCGAGCCAGTCGTCGGTCATCGCGTACTCGATCTCGGGATCCGCGTGGTCGGTGTAGACCTCACGGACCCGGGCTAGGAGGCGACCTGTCGCCGTCTCGAGGCACCGGCGGCACTCGCCCTCCCAACAAGCCGAGACGGTGCCCGTCACTACCATGCCACCGAGCACCGACTCGAGCACCACGTCCAACTCGACGGCGGAACCCGGCTCCACACGGGAGTTGCTCACGTCGAGATCGGCGATCGGGCCGGTGACCTTCAGCCGACGCCGCGTGCCTGGATGCTTGCGCAACACGGCCACCGCGACGACAAAGGGTCCGCCTCGGCCGGTCCTGGTCACTCCAGATCCTGGTCGAAGAACCCCTCACCCGAGAGCCAGGCGTCGTCGCCGAGCTCGCCCAGCGCCTCTTCGCCGGGCTGGGGCTGGGGCGGCGGCACCGAGGCAAGCCGTTCGCGGCCGGCCCGCACCGTCTTCAGCGTCCGGTCGAGCACGATCTCGAAGCCGGCGAGCTTCTGGTCGACGTAGTCCTCGGCCTCGTGGCGCATTTGGCGCGCTTCGGCTTCGGCATCCTCGACGATCCGCACTGCCCGGTGCTCGGCCTGGCGGACGATCTCTGTCCGCTGGACCATGCGCTCGGACTGGACCCTGCCGTCGCTGACGATGTCGGCCGCCTCCCGCCTCGCGGCAGCCAGCAGCTCCTCATGGTCCTTGAGCAGCCGGCGGGCCCGGCGGAGCTCCTCGGGCAGCTCGTCACGGATCGCTTCGAGCAGGTCGAGCACCTCGTCCCGGGTGACGATCGCGGACGACGAGAGCGGCATCGACTTCGCGGAGGTGATGATCTCGATGAGCTCCTCGAGCAGGTCCTCGGCTCCGCCTGGATCGGCAACTGGTTGGCCGGCTCCGGGCTCGGTACCTTCGGTGTCGTAGATGTCGGTCACGGTCGCAGCTCCTTCAACCGGCTGGCAACGGGGGGCGGTACGAACTCGCTCACGTCACCTCCATAGCGAACGACTTCGCGGATGAGCCTCGAAGCGACGAACGAGTGGGACGAGCTCGTCGGCAGGAACAGCGTCTCGATACCCGAGAGGTGCTGGTTCATCTGTGCCATCTGCAGCTCGTTCTCAAAATCGGACACCGCACGCAGGCCTTTGACGATGACGTTGGCCCCGACCTCGAGGGCGACCTCGACGACCAGGACCGACATCGACACGATCCGGACCGAGTCCAGGTGCGCCAGTGACTCGGCGATCATCTCCTCGCGCTCTGCAACGTCGAAAAGGGGCTCGCCCTTTTGTGGGTTCGTGACCACGGCCACCACGAGCGCGTCGAACAGCCTCGCGGCGCGCTCTGCGACCTCGAGGTGCCCGTTGTGGAACGGGTCGAACGAGCCGGGGAACAAGGCGACAGTCACACGGTGTCCTTCTCGGGGGTTCTCGGATCATGACGGCCGAGCACGCGGGCTTCGACCAGCGTGACGAGCGTACCGCCGTAGCGGTACTCGCGGCGGACCAGAAATCTCTCTCCGGGCGCGACAGGAGCGGACGTCTCCAAGACCGCGAGGTCCGCTCCCAGCAAGTCGAGCAGCGCAGGCCAGTCGTCGAAGGAGTACGGCGGGTCCACGAGAGCCAGGTCATAGCGCGTGAGGGCTTCGCGGGCGAGGAATTCGAAGACGTCCGCCCGCACGACGCGCACTGCAGGCGAGCTCCCGAACCCGGTCGAGTCGAGATTGGCACGGATGGCGGCGATGGCCCGGCGGTCGGCCTCGACGAGACAGACCGAACCGGCTCCACGAGACAGCGCCTCGATGCCGAGGGCACCGGAGCCCGCGTAGGCGTCGAGCACGGACGCGCCCTCGACCGCCCCGAGGCTCGCGAGAATGTCGAAGATCGCCTCGCGCACCCGATCGCTCGTCGGCCGCAGGTCTGGCGAGTCGGGAGCGCGCAGCCGGCGCTGCTTTGCCGTGCCTCCGATAACGCGCATGCCACCACGGTAGAACCGCGAGGCCCGCCGAGTGCTCAAGGGTCGCGACGGGTGTCGGTCGCCGGCTCAGCCCTTCAGGACGAATTCCTCCGACTCCTCGGCCACGAACAGGTGGACCTCGTCTGCGAGCAGCGGGTGCGCGTCGAGGGTCGGGTCCTCGGCGACGATCGCCTCGGCCACCCGCCGGGCCGCCCGGACCAGCGGCTTGTCCCGGCGAAGCGACGCGAGGCGCAGATCGCTCCTGCCCTTCTGCCGTATCCCGAAGACGGTGCCCTCGCCCCGAAGCTCGAGGTCGACCTCTGCCAGCTCGAACCCGTCGTTAGAATCCTCGAGAGCTCGCAGGCGCCGTGCCGCGCCGTCCGTCACGGCCCCCGCCAAGAGGTAGCACCACGACTTGTCAGTCCCGCGGCCGACCCTGCCCCGGAGCTGATGGAGCTGGGCGATACCGAAACGGTCCGCGTCCTCGATCACCATCACGGTCGCGTTCGCCACGTCGACGCCGACCTCTATGACCGTCGTGGCGACTAGCACCTGCAGCTCGCCACGCCGGAAAGCGGCCATCGTGGCTTCCTTCTCCTTCGATGCAAGCTGCCCGTGGAGGAGCCCGACGGCGAACCCCGTGAGCTCGCCGGAAGAAAGCCGCGCATACTCCTCCACCGCCGATTTCGGCGGCTGCTTGGGGGTCTCGTCGGCCCCGAGCCCGAGGCCGACGATGGGCAGCATCGGGATCCGGACGCGCCCGGCCTCGCCATAAGGCTCGGGCTCGTAGTTCTCCGGCTCGTAGTTCTCGGGCTCGCGTACCTCCTGAAGTGGTTCCGGCTCCTCGTCCTCGGGTTGTCCACCGCCCACGAGCGGGCAGATCACATAGGCCTGGTGGCCGGCCGCGATCTCCTTGCGCACCCGCTCCCACGCGGTCGCGTACTCCTCGGGCCCGTTCAGCCAAGCGGTTGTCACCGGCGTCCGCCCGACTGGCAGCTCGTCGAGGACGGTCTGGTCGAGATCCCCGTAGACCGTCATCGCGGCTGTGCGCGGGATCGGGGTCGCAGTCATCACGAGCACGTCAGGGTGCCGCGAACCCTGGTCGGCCTCCGGAGCTCCGCTCGGGCCTTCACCCTCGCCGGCGCCGTCGCCTGCCAGGGTCGCCGGGCCCTTCTCCCTCAGGGCCGCGCGCTGCTCGACCCCGAAGCGATGCTGCTCGTCGATCACAACGACCCCGAGCGAGCGGAAACGGATGTTGTCGGTCAACAAGGCGTGCGTGCCCACGACGAGGTCGAGGCTCCCGGCCACCAGCTCGGCTTGGATCCTTGCCCGCTCACCGCCCGTTGTCCGGTTGGTGAGCAGTGCGACCTCGAGAGGGCGCGCGCCTCCTATGCAGGCGCTGTCTGTGACCTCCAATCCGGCGAGGAAGCTGCGAGCGGCGAGGTAGTGCTGCTCGGCGAGCACTTCTGTCGGGACCATGAGGGCGCCCTGATGGCCGCCCTGCACGCCGTAAAGAAGGGTAGCCAGTGCCACGACCGTCTTGCCGGCGCCGACGTCGCCCTGCAAGAGGCGGTGCATCGGGTGCGAGGCGGCGAGATCAGCGGCCACCTCCCGGATCGCCCGCTCTTGGGCGGCGGTCAGCTGGAATGGCAGGTGCCCGAGGAACTCCGCGACCAGGCTCGCCTTGCCCAAAGGCGGCGTGACGACGTGAGGGATCCCGGGGGCCTGGGTCGCGGCGGCTCGTTTCTTCATGACGAGGATGAGCTGGAGCCTCAGGAGCTCGTCGAAGGCGAGGCGGCGCCTGGCGGCGTCTTTCTCCTCGAGGCTCTCGGGGGCGTGTATCCCACGGAACGCCTCCGTGCGCCCGACCAGGCCGAGCTCGTCGATGAACCGGGATGGCAGGACCTCTGCCAGGCGCCCGGTGCGCTCCAGCGCCTCGGCCACGTACCCAGCGATCTCCGTGGAGCCGATCTTGGCCTTGCCCGACTGCGGGTACACGGGCACGAGGCGGCCCGTCTGGTCGCCGACGAGGTCGACTACGGGGTTGGTCATCTGGCGGGCATCCCTGTACATCTCGGTGCGGCCGAAGACGACGACCTCCGAGCCCACCGCCAGCTGGCGGGCTCGCCACGGTTGGTTGAAGAACACGAGATTGAGGCGCCCCGTCGCGTCCTCGACGACGATCTGCACCATCGTCTTCCCGCCCTTCGTGCGGCGAGTGGAGACACGTTGCACCGTCGCGGTCACCATCGCCTCCTCGTCCTCGGCGAGCGCCCCGATCTCGGACTGGTGGCGACGGTCTATGTAACGACGTGGGTAGTGCATCAGCAGGTCCAGCACGCTCTCGATGCCCATCGACCCCAGTCCCGCGGCCTTGCGCGCTTTGACGCTGCGAAGCTCGGCCACGCCCTTGTCCCCGAGAAACCGCAACTTGCGGCCTCCCGCCGCCCCGCTCACTCGACCGAGACGAAGTACGGGTAGAGCGGCTGGCCCCCGCGGTGCAGCTCGAGGGAGATGCCCGGCCGATTCTCGTGCAGCCACTCGGTGACCCGTCGGGTATCGGCCGCGGTCGCGCCCGCGCCCTCGATCAGGGTCACGATCTCGTCGCCATCACCGAGCAGCTTGGCGAGGAGGCCACAGGTGGCCTCCGGGAGCGTCGTGGCGACCGACTCGATCCCGCTGCGCGACAGCCCGATCCAGTCCCCCGCCGCGATACGGCCCGCCGCCGAGTCGCTCGCACGAACTGCCCGGGTCACCTCCCCTGCGCGAACCCTGCCGGCGGCCGCCCGCATGACGCTCGCGTTCACCTCAGCGGTGGCCTCGGGGTCGTACTCGAGGAGTGCGGCAAAGCCCTCCTGGATGCCGGGGGTATTGACGACGAATGCCGGTTTGCCCGAGAGCTCGCAGGCCTGTTCGGCCACAGGCACGATGTTCTTGTTGTTGGGAAGGATCACGACCTCGGCGCCCGGGACGGACTCAACGACCTCGAGGATCTGCGCAGTGGACGGGTTCATCGACTGTCCCCCAGCCACGATGTGGTGGACACCGAGCGAATAGAAGATGCGACGGATCCCGTCGCCCGTCGCCACAGCGACGACTGAGGTCACCGGCGCAGGCTCCTCGGCGCTCGGTGCCGCGCCGGCGTCGAACTCGACCGCGCGGCGCACCCACGACTCCTCCTCGACCTGGTCGAGCAGGTCGGTGACTCGTATGTCGCGTGGGCGCCCTACGTCGAGCGCCGCTTCAACCGCCGCGCCGATGTCGTCAGTGTGGATGTGGCAGTTCCACAAGCCGTCGCCGCCGACGACGACGATCGAGTCGCCGATACCCGCCCAGACGCTCTTGAACGCGCCGAGCGTCTCGTCGTGAGCCTCGAGGAAGTACATGACCTCGTAGCGCGGGCTTGCGCCACCCGCAGCTTCGCCGCCGGCCGGGCCCGCGGTCCGGACCGTCGGGTCGTCGTGATTCGATGAGCCCTGCACTGTCGCGACGCGGCTCGCGCCGGCGAAGCCGCCTGCGCTCTGTGAGGAGTGGTCACCTGCGAAGCCGCCGGCGACTTTGTCGGCCACCTCCGGAGGCAGAGGCAGGCGATCGGCGATGGGCCGCCCGTCGATCACGTGCAAGAAGGCGTCGTACAGCAGCACGAGGCCAGCCCCGCCCGCGTCGACCACACCGGCCTGCGCGAGGACCGGCAACAGGTCGGGTGTGCGCCAAAGAGACGAGACGGCGGCTTCCCTGGCCGCCTCGAATACCTCCAACAGATCCCCGCCGTTCTCGTCGACCCTTCGCGCGGCTGTGGCCGCGTCGGCCGCGACGGTCAGCATCGTGCCTTCGACGGGACGCATGACCCCGGCTCGCGCCGCGGCGCTGCCTTCTGCTAGGGCGACGGCTGCCTCGTGCGCCCCGACCATCTGGCAGGGAGCGAAGGTGCCCGAGATGCCGCGGAGGATCTGACAGAGGATGACTCCCGAGTTGCCTCGTGCCCCCATGAGCGACCCGCTCGCGATCGCCCGGCATGCGGCGCCCATCGCGCCACCGTCAGCGGTCTCGGGGTCCAGGCCGTCCAGCGCCTTCACGACGCTCTCGACCGTGAGGGCCATGTTGGTGCCGGTATCGCCGTCGGGGACCGGGTAGACGTTGAGCCGATTCACGACGTTACGGTGGAGCTCCAAGCCGTCGGAAAAGGCTCGCATCACCATCACGAGGTGCTCTGGAGTCAGGCCGGCGGTGAGATCGGCTTCAGCGGCATGAGCGGTCACCGGTTCAGAGCGCGGCATGGCACTGCCGGTGGTCGCGGATCAGTTTCGCACGGCGCCATTCCAATGGATGCTAACGTCACACCTCGTCGATCTGTAGGAACTCTCTCTCGAGGAACGCGTCAACGTGGCAGCCGTATGCGAGATCTGTGGGAAGCACCCGGGCTTCGGGATGAACGTGTCCCACTCCCATCGGCGCACGAAGCGTCGTTGGGACCCGAACATCCAGCGCGTTCGCGCGCTCGTGAACGGGACCCCGACCCACTTGAACGTGTGCACCTCGTGCATCCGTGCGGGCAGGGTCGTCAAGCCACCGCGGCGGATCCTCGCTCAGCACACGGCCTGAGCGTCGCCCACCTGAGCGCGGCGCCTATCTGCGCCCCGCGCTCACTTCAGGCTGTGTTCCCACCCCGAGACTGCTAAGAGCTCGGCCCCGATCCGCCGCAGCGTCGGGTCCGGGACGCACGCACCGATGCGGATAGGCGGCCGCAATCTCGCGGCCTCGAAAGCCCTTGCGACGGCGCCAGGATCACGGGCGGCGAAGACGAGCTCGTAGTCCTCGCCGCCGGCGAGCGCTTCGTCACGAGTCGCCCCCTCCGCCGTCGGGACGACGTCCAGCACGACTCCGACTCCCGAAGCGGTCGCGAGGCGGTCGAGATCGATCCCGAGCCCATCGGAGATGTCGATCATCGCCGTCGCCCCGCTTGCCGAGGCCGCCAATCCCTCCATCACCCGGGCGACGGGCCGGCGGTAGGCGGCCGCGAGCTCCGGGGCCGCCGTCGGGCCACCGGCCGGCTGCGCCTCCCCGTCGAGGTCTGCAGGCGCTCGAGCGGCGAGGCCGGCGTGGGCGCGCAAGGTCCTGAGCCCGGCTGCCGAGCGGCCGAGGGTCCCCGTGACAAACAGCAGGTCTCCCGGTTGAGCCTTGGAACGAAGGACCGCCTCCCGCTCCCCCGTGGTACCGGTGATGGCCACGGAAACGACAAGACACGGACCGGAGGAGAGGTCGCCGCCCACGATGGCGCAGTCGTAGGCCGCTGCGGCCTCGGCGAGCCCCCGGACCAGCCCCTCGATCATGAATGCGCTCGCGCCCACGACGGTGACAAGCGCGTGCAGGGGTCTTCCGCCCATCGCGGCAATGTCGCTCACGTTGACAGCCAGCGCCTTCCAGCCCACGTCCGCCGCGTCGACGAGATCGAGGTCGAAGTGCACGCCTTCGACCACGGCGTCGGCCGCGAGAAGCAGAGACGAGCCCGCGGGCCCGGCGACTACCGCGGCGTCGTCGCCGATCCAGGTCTCACCCGCGGGTGACGGCGGCAAGCCGCGCCGGATGGTCTCGATCGCGGCGAGTTCACCGTTAACACCTGACACAACTGCGGACGCTACCTCGGAGACGGGACGCTTGACGTAGCGGTGCAAGCCCGCCCGGGCGAATTGGGAGCACAAAGTACCGTCGTCTACGATCGCTCAATGGCAGAGACTCGCAACCGCAAACTCCTTGACTGGGTCGACGCTGTCGCCGCGCTCACCCAGCCCGACCGGGTCGAGTGGTGCGATGGCTCGGCCGACGAGTACGACCGACTTTGTCGGCTGCTCGTGGACCGGGGAACATTCACGAAGCTGTCCGACGCAAAACGCCCGAACAGCTACTGGGCCCGCTCGGACCCGGCCGACGTCGCCCGGGTCGAGAGCCGTACCTTTGTCTGCTCTAGCGATCCGGAAGATGCCGGCCCTACGAACAACTGGGTGGACCCCTCCGAGATGCGCGCGACATTGACGGACCTGTTCCGAGGGGCGATGCGGGGCCGGACCATGTATGTCGTGCCTTTCTCCATGGGTCCGCTCGGATCCTCGATCGCACACGTCGGCGTTGAGGTCACCGACTCGCCGTATGTGGTCGTGAACATGCGCATCATGACGAGGATGGGCACGGGAGTGCTCGAGGTGATCGGCGATGACGGTGACTTTGTGCCGTGCCTGCACTCGGTCGGGGTGCCTCTCGCTGCCGGGCAACAAGACGTTGCGTGGCCCTGCCACCCCGAGCAGATCTACATCAGTCACTTCCCCGAGACCCGCGAGATCTGGTCGTTCGGCTCCGGCTACGGGGGCAATGCCCTGTTGGGCAAGAAGTGCTTTGCTCTGCGGATCGCGTCGGTGATCGGGCGCGACGAGGGCTGGATCGCCGAGCACATGCTGATCTTGAAGCTGACCTCACCTGCCGGCGAGGTTCGCTACGTGGCCGGGGCCTTCCCCTCGGCCTGCGGCAAGACGAATCTCGCCATGCTCGTCCCGACGATGCCGGGCTGGAAGGTCGAGACGATCGGGGACGACATCTGCTGGATGAAGATCGGACCGGACGGGATGCTCCGGGCGATCAATCCGGAGGCTGGCTTCTTCGGGGTGGCGCCCGGCACGAACATGGTGACCAACCCGAATGCCGTGCTCACTCTGGCAGCCAATTGCATCTTCACGAACACGGCGCTCACCGACGACGGCGACATCTGGTGGGAGGGCCTCACCGAGGAGCCGCCGGCGCACTGCACCGACTGGCGGGGCCGCGAGTGGACGCCCGACTCCCCGACGCCCGCTGCGCACCCGAATTCACGCTTCACCGCGCCAGCCAGCCAGGATCCGGCGATCGCCGACGAGTGGGAAGACCCGGAGGGCGTGCCCATCTCGGCCATCTTGTTCGGCGGCAGGCGCGCAGCGGTGGTCCCGCTCGTCCACGAGGCCTTCGACTGGGCGCACGGTGTCTTCCTTGGCTCGATCATGGCTTCTGAGACGACCGCCGCCGCGACGGGGGCCGTGGGTGAGCTGAGACGCGACCCATTCGCGATGCTGCCGTTTTGCGGCTACAACATGGCCGACTACTGGGCACACTGGCTGTCGCTCGCGGACCGGATGGACGAGACGAAGCTGCCCCGGGTCTTCTATGTCAACTGGTTCCGCAAGTCCGCCGACGGGCGCTTCCTGTGGCCCGGCTTCGGCGACAACTCCCGCGTGCTCGAGTGGGTCCTCGAGCGTTGCGCGGGCCGCGGCGAAGTCGTCGAAACGCCTATCGGCTACCTTCCGGCGATGGGCACGATCGACGTCGAAGGGCTAGACATCCCCGAGGAGGACATGATCGAGCTGCTGCGAGTCGACCGCGATGAGTGGCGGGCGGAGCTGCCGCCCATCGCCGAGTATTTCGCCCAGTTCGGCGATCGGCTACCGCCGGCCATCACCGGCCAGATCGAGGCGCTCCGTCAGCGCCTCGGCTGACGCCGCCCAACGCCGTCCTGCTGCTGTTCCCAGGCGGCGCTCGTCACCTGGTTGGGTGGCACCGAGACGATCATCCCGGTCGAACCGTCCGGGGCGGCCACCGCGTAGTCGCCGGCAGGCAGGCTCGGGAACACCGCCGCGTAGACCGTTGCGCTCCGTCCCGCCCGCGGCAACACCCACACGTGCGTGCGCTGTGAGGGGTCCGAGGTGGGGTGGATCTCGACCTCGAGGCCTTCGCACCCCGCGGGCGCCGTCAACACGAGTGCACCCCTGTGCTCACCGACGTCCACCAGCACGGCGCGGCTCGGGTCGGTCGGCCGGGGTGTCTCCCCGGCCGCCGAAACTTCACTCAGATGATCGTGGGGGGCTCTGTCAAGGTGGGAATGCAGGTGTCGTCGCATCGTCGGTGCCGTCGGTCCGCTCAGGGCCATCTCGTCAGCCGGCAACTGGGAGCTTCTGCGCCGACGGGTTGTCGTAGCCGTCCCACGGGTTGCCAAGGTACGGGAAGGAGTCCCGGTAGCTCAGGCCGAAGGCGCTCAAGCTTGCGAGGTTGGCCGGCTCCGACGCGGTGCCGCCGACGTCGTAGAGCGCCCCGGCGGCGGCGTCCGGCTTGAACGACTTGACGACATCGCCGAGGAGCGCACCAGCGACGGCCTTCAGCTCGATGCTCACGACATCGTCGAAGACGCGCCGACCGTTCGGGAAGCCGGCGTTGTCACCGCCGACAACGCCGAGGATGGCCGCCTTTGCAGGCGCCGTCGGCTCGATCGCGACGTTGAGCCGGAGCATGTCCGCCTTCGTGGCTCCCGTGTTGTTCTGGAACCCTGCAATGAGCCCGGCAGGAACGCCGGTGAGCAGAACGGCGTCGAGGTCGGGGCGAGTGTTCGAAGAGTTCCCCGCGTAAGCCGCGAGGTTCGGGAATGCTCCCGGGTACAAGACGTTGAGAAGCGCCGCGAGGCTCGGGTGGTCGTAGTAGCCCGCGAAGGCAGCGTCGCCCACTGGAGCCTGGGTGTTCCAGTAGTCCTTCACGCCCATCGGAATGACGACCTCGTTGATGAGCGGGTTGCCGAGGCGCGAGATCTGCATCCACGGCCCCGCGTGGGTGGCCGGGTTGCCGTAGATCAGAGTCTTCTGGCGGCTGGCCGTGGTCCAGACCCCAATGGTCGAGTCAGGGGCGGTGTAACCGCTCGGCCTCGATCCGTTGCGCGTGAGGTCCCGGATCGGGACCTGGATCGCGATGCTGTGGACGTTCAGCCCGGCGAGGGTGTTGATACCTGCCACCGCCGATCCCTTGAGCAGGAAGTCCGGCTGGAACGGGCGAAGGTCACCGAGGTCGAAGATCGACCCGAGGTCGACATAGAAGCCGTCGGCACGTTGGCCGGCGAAGACGTAACTGCCCGAGCCGAGCGGGTGGACCGCCTCGGCGGCGAGCGGAGCGTAGTCGGGGATCGAGTTCTTGCCGACGTTGCACGGTGGGCACGCCAAGTCCTTGGCCAACAGGTGCGAGCCGTTCTTGTCCACGCGGGTGACCGAATAGAACTGCTTGCGGTTCCAGGTCTTGTCGCTCAAATGCTTGATCTGGCCCGTGTTGTAGAGGAACAGGTCGTGCGCACCGGTGTTGGTGAGCACGGTGTTGAACCGGAACTGGTAAGTGATCTGGGCGCGGGCATCGCCGTCGTTGTCGATGTGGATCTCATACAGCACGTCGTCGCCGAACTCATAGAAGTTCGGGCCTCCGGCAGGCTGTTGAAGGGGCACGTAGTTCGCGATAATCGTGACAGTGCTGGGGCTGTCGGGGCTGACAAACGCATAGAGATCCGCGCTGTCTGCTACGGGGTCCTTGGAGATCTCGGGAGCTTCTCGGTGGGAAGACATCGTTTCTTACACCTCACTGATTGTCTGGGATCGTGGTTGTAGGAGCTCGCCTGGCGGCAATGCTCGGGCTGGATGCGCCTCGTGGCGGTGCTTGGCTCAACCCGCCGCGCGCAACAGCCGCGCGACGAGAGCCGAGTCTCGGCGAACTACCTCACGGGTGCCGACCATCAGGTGTACTTCACCGCTGCGCGGGTCTGGGATGTGCACGACGAGCGGTCCGGTGGCAGCCCGCCCTGCAGGTGCAGCAACGCCGGCGTTGTGAACCGTCGCGGGTCTGCGTGACGCCAGCAGTCCGGGGAACGACGGAATAGCGGCAAAGATGCCCGCCGCTGCGACCCCGGTTCCGCCTCGCTTGAGAAACGTCCGTCTCGTGATGCTTTCCATCTGCTACCCCCCTTGTCCAAAGAGGCCTCCGTCCGCACCGCAATTCCGGCTTGGCACTTCTCCGCGCCTGCGGTGCGGGCTGCCCCGAGCTCGTCCCGGGCGCCTCTCGACATGACTACGGCACAGGTCGCCGCTGCGGATGACCAGGCCTGCGGTCCAGGGGGAATGCTCCTCAGTTCAGCGACTGGCCCGGAAGGTCGGGCCGGCCCGCTTGATGCTGCTCGAGACGGCTCTGGGTCACGGCGCGGCGCATCGAGACATGGAACCCTGCCGCGACGGCGCAGGTCACACCTATCAAGACGTCGCCCGCCTGCAGGGAGAAGCCGACAATCACGGCCAACAGTGCGCACAGCACCCAGACCAGCTGCAGCTGTGTCTCGAACTTGGCGAAGGCGCGCCCGAGCAGTGCCGGAGGCACGTGCCGCTGTGCGATCGAGTCGAACGAAGGCTTGGCTGCCGTGGTCGCGAAGCCGATGGCGAGGGTGAGCAGCGGCTGGGCCCACAGTGAGCCCAGGAGCGCGGCTATGACGCCGACGAGCGCAGAGAGCACGAGCGAGTAGAGAATCAGCTGCTGTTCGGACAGGTACCTGCGCAGCACCGGCACGAGAAGCGACCCGAGCAGCGAACCAATTGCGCTTGTCAAGAGCACAAAACCGAACCACCACGTCGCAGCGTGGAGATGACGCAGAGCGAAGGCCAGAAAGAAAGTCAGGAAGCCGACCGATCCCCTGATCACCGACATCGCTGCGAGTGAGAGCACCACCTCGGGGACATAGAGCGGAAGTCCCAGCCGCTGCCGCTCGCGAGCGACGTTGATCCGCACCTGACGCTCTCGGTTGGAGGTTGGCGAGCGCTCGTAGAGGGGACGCCCCGCACCTTGTGGCCGGCGCTCCTTGTCGGGAACGGGCGGTCCCAAGATGGGCTGGCCATCGGGCGCCGCTGCTGCCGGCTTGGCGAGGACCGCGTCGGCGGTCTTGGGAAGCCGCATCGCGGCCACCCCTCCGAGGACGAACACAACGAACGCCAGCCGGAGCACCCAGGGTGCCCCGAGCTGAAGGAAGCCCACAGCCACAGGAGAGGCCACAAAGCCGGCGAGAGTGGCAAGAACGGCAAGCTTTGCATTCGCACTCGCGAGATCGTCCTCGGTCTCGGTCATGGACGGCACCAGTGCCGCCTTGGCGACCAGGTACAGCTTCGAGAGCACGAGGACGCCGAACGCCTCGGGGAACAGGAGCAACCCTCTGATGTCGGCGGCCATCAGGAGGACCAGGACCGCGCTTCCAACCGATGCGATCGCCATGGACGCGCGCCTCGCGTAGCTACCCCTGTCGAGCAGCGGGCTTAGGGCCGGCGCAACGACGGCGAACGGCGTGATCGTCAGCAGAAGGTAGAGCACGACCTTGCCTTTGGCGGCCTCCGGAGAGATCGTGAAGAACAGGGTCCCCGCAAGCGAGATGGTCACCATCGTCGTGCCCACCGAGAAGACGGTGTGGACGAGCGCGAGCCTGCCAAAGGGCTGGGACTGGTCGAAAAGATCGTGGACGGCACTGCGGACGAGCCGGGTGAAGCGAGCCCAACGCGCGGAGCTGTCCACGTCGCCATGGTACGTGTCGGCTCATCGGTTCGAGACGCCGCTACGATGCGCCCACACCGAACTAGGAGGTCACCAGTGGGAGTTCGTGCCTACGTGCTGATCCAGACAGAAGTTGGCAAGGCGGCCACGGTCGCAACGAAGGTGGCGGAGATCCCTGGGGTCGCGCGCGCAGAGGATGTGACCGGCCCCTACGACGTCATAGTTCAGGCCGAAGCCGACACGGTCGACGAACTGGGCAAGATAGTCGTCAGCCGGGTGCAGCTCATCGAGGGCATCACGCGCACATTGACCTGCCCGGTGGTCAACCTCTGATCAGACCGTAGTCAGACCGGCGCCCGGCGCCCGCCGGCGCTGTCGCGAGGGGCGACCAGGCCCAGATCCGCGCCCTTACAAGCCGCCGAGAAAAGTCTCGCCAAGGCCCAGGTCAGCGGGGCCGGCATCGCCGGGTCCCGCCCCACCGGGCGCACCGGCATCTTCCCGGTAGGCGGCGTATCCGGTCCGCTCGAGCTCCTCGGCGAGCTCAGGTCCTCCGCTCGCGACGATCCGGCCCTCCGACAGCACATGGACGCGTTGGGCGGGCAGCTCAGCGAGCAAGCGGCGGTAATGGGTGATCGCGATGACGCCAAGGGGAGGATCGCCTTCGCGTGTTGCCCGCTCGATGCGCCTGGACACTTGACCAAGCGCATCGACGTCGAGGCCGGAGTCGAGCTCGTCCAGGATGGCGATCCGTGGCCGGAGGATGGCGAGCTGGAGGGTCTCGTTGCGCTTGGCCTCGCCACCGGAGAGGTCGACGTTCATCGGGCGCGCGAGGATCTCCGGCGAGATCCCGAGCTCGGCGGCCTCCTGGGAGAGACGGGCTCCAAGTGGCCCGGATTCGGCTTCTGTGATGCGGCCCGCTGCGACGAGCGCCTCGGTGAGCGCCGACGCGAGCGGCACCCCGGGCACCTCGATCGGGTACTGGAACGTCAGGAAGAGCCCTGCTTGCGCCCGTGCAAAGGGCGCCAAGCCGAGCAGCTCGACGCCATCGAGCGTCACGCTCCCGCTCGTGACCTCGTAGCCGGGGCGACCCATCAGAACGTGCGCGAGGGTGCTCTTGCCTGAGCCGTTCGGGCCCATGACCGCATGGATCTCCCCACTTCGCACTTCGAGGTCGATGCCGCGCAGGATCTGCCGGGAGTCAACACCGGCGTGAAGATCGGAGACCTTGAGCACGCTGGCGGTCAACTGATCACCGCGAAGACGTCACCGGAGTCGACCTCGATAGGCACGACCTTGACCGACTGGGTGGCAGGCAGGCTCTGCGGCGAGCCGTCCGACAGAGAGAAGGTGCTCCCGTGCCGGAGGCACTCGATCTCGCACACGTCGGCGAAGACCTCGCCCTCCGAGAGCGGGTAGTCCTCATGGCTGCAGACGTCGACAAGCGCCCGGAACCCGGACTCGCAATGAACGAGCGCGATTGCTCCTCCTTCGATCTCGAACCGGCGAACTTGTCCCACCGCGAGATCGCCGGTCGCGCACAGTCGCACCCGCACGGGATCAGCCCCCACCGGTGACACCGTCCAGCCGCGCTGCGACCGCCGCGGCGAGATGGTCGCGGACCCCCGGCGCTGCTATGCGCACCCAGAGGTCCTCGAAGAAACCCAGCAGGATGAGGCGCTCGGCAACGGCGGGCGGGACGCCCCGAGACTCGAGGTAGAAGCGCTGCTCACGGTCGATCTGGCCGATGGCTGACGCGTGCGAGCACCGGACGTCGTTCTCCTCGATGTCGAGATTGGGAACCGAGTCCGCGTGCGCGCCGTCGCTGAGCACGAGGTTCCGGTTCGTCTGGAAGGCGTCAGCGCCCTTTGCCCCGTGCCTCATCCTGATGAGCCCGGAGTACACCGAACGCGCCGTGCCTCCGACGGCGCCTTTGAAGACGAGGTCGCTCTTGGTGCGCGGCGCTCCGTGCTCCTGGAGCGTGCGGAAGTCGTGCATCTGGGTCCCGTCGCCAAGGTACGCGGCCAAGAGCTCGGCACTCCCGCCCTGGCCCGCCAGGACCGACTCGGTGCGAAAACGTGCGTACTCGCCGCCGAGCGACGCCGTGAACGTGCGGATCGTGGAGTCCCGACCTGCGCGGATCCGCTGATGCGCAAGCTGCCAAGCACCGGCACCGAGCTGCTGGATGGCGTTGTAGGACAACAGCGCTGCATCCCCGACGGCGATGTCGACGATCGGAACCACGAGAAGCGCGCCGTCGCCGGAGACGAAGAGCTCGATGACAGTTGCTTCGGCCGCCTCGCCGAGATCGATCACCGTGCGCGCGGAGACGGCCTGAGCCACGTCGGTGGCCCCGCTCGGACCGAGCAGGTGCACGATGACTATCGGGTGGTCGATGCGAGCTCGGGCGGGAACCGAGAGCACGACCGCATCGCGAAGAAAGGCGTCGGCAAGATGATCGAACACGTCGGGCTCGTGCTCTTCCTTTCCGGTCGCTGAGTTCAGCCTCGTCACCTGGTCGAGGACGTCCGAACCCCGGGGATCATCGAGGACGCTGCCGAGAACGGCCCCAGTCGCGCTCGCTGCAGCAGACAATTCGAACG
>CABEDI010000431.1_pt1 | contig 37796 bp, 30 predicted proteins | sample 3422911 | NCBI WGS metagenome assembly CABEDI01 (sample SAMEA5534329, study PRJEB31848) | metagenome | biome: tundra; feature: field; material: soil | place: USA | collected 2013-05 | depth 0.15 m | reverse complement strand
ATGGCAGATGACCGACGACATGTTCGCGGCGAACGAGCGTTGGTTGCCGCTCTTTGCTTAGGCACGACGAATGTGGGTTCAGGTCCGACCCGCCGTCGTTAGCTCCCGAGAGACCCCAGTTCAGGGGCTACATCAGTGGCTCCCGGCGTCACCTTCCCCCGCAATGGGGTGCTCATGGTTATAGGTTCAATGACCATGAATCCCGACACAACGAGGCCCGACGGCGCCACCGCCCTGGCAGCCAACCCCTACGGTTACTACGACCCCAGTAGCCGGGAGTACGTGATCACCCGCCCGGACACGCCTACGCCCTGGATCAACTACCTGGGACAGGGGCGGTACGGAGGCATTATCTCGAACACCGCCGGTGGCTTCTCCTTTGACCGCGACCCTCGTGACCGCAGGGTGAGCCGCTACCGCTACAACTCGCTCCCGCCGGACCAGCCTGGCCGCTATGTGTATCTCCGCCGAAAGGACACTGGTGAGTACTGGGGCGCGACCTGGCAGCCGGTGCGGTCGCCTTTGGACGGCTACGAGTGCCGTCACGGCGCGGGCTACACGAAGATCACCACCGAGCGAAAAGGCACCTTGGCCGAGATCTTGTACTTCGTGCCTCCCACGCCACCTGACGACCCGTGCCCTGCAGAGCTGTGGGTGCTCCGGCTGGCCAACAACTCCCGGAGCAGCCAGGTGATCCAGACCTTCAGCTACGTGGAGCTGAGCTTCAAAGACGCCTCGAGCGACTTGCACAACCTCGATTGGAGCCAGCACATACTGAGCTCTCGTTATGACGAGGACCGCCATGCCATCGTGGCGGGGACCAGGTTCTCCCCGACAACCCAGTTCTTCGCCTCGGACCGTCCCCCGCTCGGCTTCGACTGCGATCGAGAGGCCTTTGTAGGGCCGTACCGGGGATTGGAAGCTCCGGCGGTTGTGGTCGCGGGCAGCCCGAATGGAAGCGAGGCTCCCCGCGGCAACAACATCGGGTCGCTCTACCATGAAATCTGCCTGGAGCCCGGGGCAGAAGCCAGGATTGTCTATGTGCTCGGGATCACTGACACTCCCGGTGACATCAGCACAGTTACGGGGCGCTACCGTGACCCGGCTGAGGTAGGGCTCGCCCTTGAGGCCCTCCGCTCTGACTGGGAAGCGTACTTCGAGGCTTTCAGCGTGCAAACCCCGGACGCTGACACCACCGCAATGCTCAACTGTTGGAGCCCGCTGCAATGCCGCACCGCGCTGCACTGGTCACGTTTCGTGTCGGGCTATGAGACCGGCCTTGGACGAGGGATCGGTACTCGCGACACGGCCCAGGACGCGTTGGGCGTGGTCCACGCTGCCCCCGGCGAAGTCGCCTCCCGCACGGAGCGGCTGTGGGGGGTGCAATTCGCGGACGGGCACACTTGGCACCAGTTCTTCCCTCTCACCGGCAAAGGTGGACCAGGTCTGGCCGCCGAAAGGCCCACTTGGCCCCAATGGTTCTGCGACGACCACCTGTGGCTGGTCCTAGCCACCTGTGCCTATCTGGAGGAGACCGGCGACTACGCGTATCTGGAACGCAGGGTTCCCTATGCACAAGAAGAGGCGGTCGGCTCACCGCGCACCGGGCAAGCCAGCAGCGAACCGGGCCACGGGGGGACTGACGACACGATCTGGGGGCACATGATGGCTGGCTTGGGCTTCACCCTTGCCAATCGGGGCCCGCACGGTCTCCCGAGATCTGGCTTCGCCGACTGGGACGACACCTTGAACGTCGATCACGGCTCGGGCTTGGCCGAGAGCGTGTGGTGCGGAATGCAGTTCTGCCGCGCGGTGCTGGAACTCGCGGAGCTGGCGGACCATCTGGGCCGCCCAGAGGAGGTGACGCGCTTTCGGAGGTTGCACGACGAGATGGCGCATGCGATCAACGCCTGTGCCTGGGACGGGTCCTGGTACGGGCGCTCCTTCGACGATGAGGGCAGGTTGCTCGGGGTGTCCTCGGAGGATCGCCACCGAATCAATCTGATCCCGCAGAGCTGGTGTGTGATCGGCGAGGTTGCCCCGCTCGAGCGGGCCAAGCTTGCTATGGCCTCGGCTCACGACCTCCTGGGCACTCCCTATGGGCCGAGCTTGATGTGGCCGCCCTACGACGGAGGCGACCCGCGGGTCAACGGGACGTGCACCTTCCCGCCAGGCGCCAAGGAAAATGGCGGGATCTTCTGCCACGCCGCTGCCTGGTCGGTCGTCGCCGCCGCCCAGCTGGGCGACGGTGACCGGGCGTACGAGTACTATCGCCAGCTTCTCCCGTTGTCCCGGCCTGATGTCGAGCGGTCAGCGGTAGAGCCCTACGTCTACTGCCAGAACATCTGCGGGCCTGCCCATCCCCAGTACGGCTTGGGGCGCAACGCCTGGCTCACTGGCGCGGCGGCATGGATGTACGTCGCGGTCACCCAGTGGATCTTGGGTATCAGGCCCACCCATGCCGGGCTCCGAATAGCCCCGGCCATTCCGTCTGCCTGGTCCGGGTTCTCCGCAAGGCGCTTGTTCAGGGGCACCTGGTACGAAATCACCGTTACGCGGCAGGGTCCCGGAAGCGGGGTTTCGCTCACAGTGGACGGCAGGCGGGTCCCGGGAGACGTGGTGGCGCTGGTGGCACCGGGGACCTCACACGTCGTGGTGCTGGCCACCCTTGGTGAGTAGCGGCTGTCATCTTCAATCTGGCGATGGCGACGTCGGAGCGGGTCTTCGCCATGTCCTCACCTGCGGATTCCGAGGTGGCTTCGGCAATCGCGGTGCCCACTGCAACGTCGTAACCTCAGACTGCTCGTTGTCCTTCTCCTGCTGATTATCGTTTCGGGTTAGCCAAACGAAGCGACGGCAGCCAGCCGTCGCCAGACAGAAACGGAAAATGACCCAACGTGACGCGCCACCTTCCTGTCGAGAACCGCTATGACTCCATGACCTACCGTCGCTGCGGACGCAGCGGCCTGCTGTTGCCCGCCCTGTCGCTCGGGCTCTGGCAGAACTTCGGCGACGACCGGTCGCTCGACGCCCAGCGCGCCATCCTGCGCCGGGCCTTCGACCTGGGTATCACCCACTTCGACCTGGCCAACAACTACGGGCCGCCGTACGGGAGCGCCGAGTCCAATTTCGGTCAGATCCTTCACTCCGACTTCCGGGACCACCGCGATGAGCTGGTCATCTCGACCAAAGCTGGTTGGGACATGTGGCCGGGCCCGTACGGCGATCTCGGCTCCCGCAAGTACCTCTTGGCCAGCTTGGATCAGAGCCTTCGCCGTATGGGTCTCGACTACGTCGACATCTTCTACCACCATCACTTCGACCCCGACACCCCCCTCGAAGAGAGCCTCGGGGCGCTCCACTCCGCGGTCCAACAGGGCAAGGCCCTCTACATCGGGATCTCCTCGTACTCCGGTCAGCGCACCCAGGAAGCCGTCGCCATCCTCAGCCGGCTCGGCACCCCGCTGCTCATCCACCAGCCGTCGTACTCGATGCTCAACCGATGGATCGAAGGCGACCTTCTCGACGTCCTGGGGACCGAAGGCGTCGGGTGCATTGCCTTTTCAGCGCTAGCCCAAGGCCTCCTCACCGACCGATACCTCAACGGCGTCCCCGAAGGTTCGCGCGCGTCGAGGGATGGTTCGCTGTCCCACGGGATGCTCAACGACGAGAACCTGGCACGCGTGCGAGCCCTGCACGACATCGCGCAACGACGCGGACAGCTCTTGGCCCAGATGGCCATCGCCTGGGTACTGCGTGAAGCGCGAGTCACCTCAGTCTTGATCGGTGCGAGCAGCGTCACCCAGTTGGAGCAGAACGTCGCGGCACTCGACCACCTCGGCTTCTCCGCAGACGAACTCGCCGAGATCGACAGGCATGCCGTCGAAGGTGGCATCGACCTGTGGCGCGCTCCCGCCACCAGCTGAACCAGACGTCGGGGTTCGCCGCCGAACGCCGTAGGTGTCCAAGGCGGTCAGCCGAGAAGCGCTCGGCGGCGTTCTCCTCTACGAGGTCGAGGGCGACGCTTACCCGATCTCGGCGTAGCGCTCGAGATCGGCGAGCAGCTTGTCCTTGGCGCCGGACGGCAGCCATGAGATCTCGATCGCGTTGCGTTGCAGCTGTACAAGCTCGGCTGGCCCCAGACCTGCCGCCTCCTGCAAGACGACAAGGTTGTCGGTGACGTAGCCCCCGAAGTAGGCCGGATCGTCGGAGTTCACCGTGACCCGAATGCCGAGCTCGAGAAGCCGCTTGATCTCGGCTGCCTTGAGGCCGCCAGTCACCCACCGGTTGGATATCGGACATACCGTGAGCCCGAGCCCACGACGCCCGAGTTCCTTGGTCAGCTCCTCGCTCTCGAGGACGTTCACCCCGTGGTCGATCCGGTCCACCCTGATGACCTCGAGACACTGGCGAATGTGCTCGACCGCGTGCTTCTGGTCGACGTCGCAGTGCATCGTGATCTGGTAGCCCTCCGACCGGGCGCGCGCGAATACCTCGGCGAACTTGGTCGGAGGGTTGTCCCGCTCGTCGGAGTCCAAGCCGACGCCGGCGATCCACTCCCGATAGGGCAGGGACTGCACCAAGGTCGCCATCGCGTACTCGGCCGAGCAATCGCGCAGAAAGCACATGAGCAGCTCGGCGCGCAGGCCCAGCTGTCGGCGCGCGGCAACGACCGCCTGCCGCAGCCCACCGACGATCGTGTCGAACGCGACGCCGCGGGAGGTATGTGCCTGGGGATCGAAGAACATCTCTACGTAGCGAACGTTCTCGTCGTGTGCCCGTCGAAGGTATGCCCACGCCAGGTCGTGGAAGTCGTCCGCTGTCACGAGCACCTCCATTCCCTCGTAATAGCTGACCAGGAAGGACGTCAGGTCGTTGAAGCGGTAGGACGCGCGCAGCGCCGCGACATCGGCGTAGGCAAGCCGGGTTCCGTTGCGCTCCGCGAGGGCGAACCTGAGCTCCGGTTCGAGCGTGCCCTCGATGTGCACGTGCAACTCGACTTTGGGCAGGCCACGTATGAAAGCAGCGATGTCGTTCATCGGCTCACCGTACCCGCCCGAGGTGTATTGGGCTCGACCGCATGGGCTGCGAACGTGGCAAGGGTCGCGAGTTCGACTCCCGTCGTGCGCTCCATCGACCTAGTTCAAGGTCAGGGGCCACTTCAATGTCTCTCAGTGTCAGGGTCGCGCCGGTCGTGACGTCAATCTGCTATAGGATGCTCCGACCCGGCGGCACGAAGCGCTCCTGTTGGCGTCACGTTCTCCTTGCTGAGCGGTCTTACCTACCCACCTCGAAAGGCCTCTACATGACTCGCAGTCGTTCGCTCCTGATTGGTGCCGTGTTGTTCGGTGCTCTGGCGATCCCGGCCACCGGCGCTCACGCAGCTACGACCCCGCATACAGCCATGGGCTCCGACAGTTGGAAGAGCGCCGTGAGCGGTGTCTGGGGTGTGGCCGCCAACTGGACCAACGGGATCCCGACCTCCACCGACAATGTCTACATCACGGTCCCGGGCACCTACACCGTGACGCTCGCGCCGTGGAGCATTGGCACCGCCGATCCCAACAACAACGGCGCAAACGTGAATTCGCTCACTTTGGGCGAGGCAAGCGGGACAGGAACACAGACTCTGGTCATTGCGGGGCAGGGCAGCACATCGAACAGCAACGAACAGCTCAACGGGGTTTTCTTGAACGTTGCTAGCACCAGCACTATCACTGCTCACGGCAACCTCGTTCTTGACTCGACCGACGGCGGTTCGACGCTTCCGGGGAATCCATCCGGCGGTTCCGCCGCAGTCTTCGGGGCAAGCATTCTCAACCGTGGCAGCGTCGAAACCCTCATTCAGGACCCCAAGAACAAATACTCGAACTTCACGCAGTTCGAAGCCCCCTTGACCAACGAGGCGCGGGCGAGCGTGCGCGACAACTCAGGTCTGCTCGAGGCGACGGCGATCACCAACGACGGCACTTTCACAGTCGCACCGGGCGCCTCACTGAGCGTCGTCGCGCTGCAGGGTGTCTACGGAGACCCGGCAAGCTTTACGAACAACGGGGAGCTCGTGAACGGTGGGACGGTCACGGCCAACCAGGTCGCGGGGACCGTAACCTGGACGCAGGCTGGCGGTCCGATCAAAGGCCACGAGGTCGTCCTGCAAGGCGGTGCGACGCTGGTCGACAAGACCGGAGCAGGCCAGTTCCTGATCAACTGGATAGCCGCCAAGATCTCCGGCACGATCCCTGCAGGCCAGAAGATCACAGTGGTGGGAGAGGCATACAACTCCAATGGAGACAATTACAACGGCACTACTCTGGAATTGGGCGGCACCGTCGTCAATGACGGCACGCTCGTGCTCGACGCGCAAGGGTCGGGCAACAAGAGCGGCGGCCCCGCGATCGTCACCGGCGGCTCGATCCGGAACAATGGCACGATCATGGCCGAGGTCCAGGATTCGTCGTGGACGGTCCAATATCAGGCCGGGCTCCAGAACACCCACGCGGGCGCACTGACGGTGACGGGCGGCACGTTCAACGATGATGGTGGTTCCCCCGTGACCAACGACGGGACCGTAAAGATAGGCCCCCGAGCCCTGTATCTTCTTCAAGAAGGTGCGGCGTTCACGAACAAAAGGGACGGCACGATCGTGCCGCAGATCGCGAGCACGAAGAGCTTCGGGCAGTTCCAGCTGATCAACCCCTGCTGTGCAGGCGCGGGAGAGTTCACCGCCGGCGGCAGCCTTCTTCCTACGCTCGTGGGCGGGCACGCGCCAGCCGCCAACACGGACTTCCAGTTGTTCTTACTCTCTGGCGGGACCTTCAAGGGCACCTTCGGTCGCCTCGGTAAGAGCTTCACGGCCGACTACTCCAACGAGTCTGCGAGCCCCGCCTTCGTTGGCGCCATCTTTGACAAGTCGAGCAAAAAACCGAAGAGCTGACGCCTTGAGGAGTCATACGTCGATGCTCGGCGGTCGTGTTGGCGCGCTCCAAGCCCTCTGACCGAGGCGCCCTTTGTCCTTGCTGATTCGGGCGCCTGAGGGAGCCGGCCCTCAGCACCCACCGTGAGCAGCCAGGATCGCTCGCACCGAACAATCCACGTCATCTTGGTCGGTTCGCCAGTTGCAGACGGAGATCCTCATGGCCGCGGCGCCCCGCCATACCGTCGCGCTGGGAAGGCAGGTGCCTTCGCGCTGGACCATCTGGATGACCTCACGGGTGTGATCGTCGTCGTCCTGGCCAGCCGCGCCGGTGAACCTGACGACGACCTGGTTGAGGTCTTGGTGCATGACGTGGACACGATCTGCTTCGCGGAGGGACCGGGCATATCGCTCCGCCATCAGGCAACACCGGTCCACCAGCTCCGCAACCCCGCCGACGCCGAGCTGGCGGAGGGCGGCCCACACTGGCACGGCGCGGGCCCGCCTGGAGAACTCGGGGTTGTAGTCCACCGGGTTGCGGAGGTTCTCCTCGTCGCCGGCCGGCAGGTAGGAGGCGCGGACTGTCATAGCGCGCCGGTGCGCCTCCGGGCGGGCGCAAATCGCCATGCCACAGTCGTAGGGGACGTTGAGCCACTTGTGGGCGTCGGTCGCCCACGAATCGGCGCGCTCTACACCGCTCAGCAGATGGCGGCGCGACGGGTCGGCTCGTGCCCAAAGGCCGAACGCCCCGTCTACGTGGAGCCAGATGTCGTCGCTATGGCGTCGGTCGATGATGTCCCGGATGGCGCCGACGGGGTCCACGGCGCCCCCATTGACGTTGCCCGCTTGTGCGCACACGATCGTAGGTCCGCTCACCTGGGCGAGAACGGCCTCGAGGGCCCTTGGGAGCATGCGGCCGGCGTCGTCCACGTCGACGGCTCGGATGGCGCGTGATCCGAGCCCGATGAACCGAAGACCACGGTCGATCGTGCTGTGACGTTCTGCACCGGCGACCACACTCACGGGCGGGGCGCCGACAAGCCCGTCGGCCTCGACGTCCCAGCCGTGGGCGGCGAGCACGTGGGTGCGGGCCGCTGCCAGGCCGACAGTGTTGGCCATTTGGGCGCCGGTAACGAAACCGACCGAGCAGGTCGGCGGTAGGCCAAGAAGCTCCAGAACCCAGCGGGAGGCGACCTGCTCGATCATGCACACAGCTGGGCACGGCTCAGTCATCCCCGCATTTTGGTCCCACGCGCTCACGAGCCAGTCAGCAGCGATCGACGCGGGCAGCGCACCTCCCATTACCCACCCGAGGAACCTTCCCGAGCCCGTCGCCATCAGCCCGGGCCCGGAGCGTTCGGCGAGCATGCGCACCACGGCCTCGGCCGGCTCGCCTAGGACGGGAAGCTCTTCGTCGAACGCCTCGAGCATCGCCGCGCCGTCGGCCTCTGGGCGAACCGGCCGGTGATCAAGGGATGCCAACCACTGCTTCGCCTCCACGACCGCCGCGTCCAGTGGACTCTCGAACTCGGCCTTGAGCACGCATCGCCTCCGGATTTCACGAGAGCTCCGCGGCGTGTACCGCGGATCTCGCCTGATAGTTCTCGCCAGTTGAGCAGCTTTTCGACCACGAGGCGATTGGACCTGTCCTGCGTGCCAACCGCTGACCGCGCTGTCATCCGCCCGCCATCGCACCGATGACGAAGAAGGGTTCGGCCCCGGTCACGACGGCGTCGGGAAGAGGCGCGTCCGGGGACTCGTGTGACAGGTCGTCCTCGCAGGCAAAAAAGCGCACGAACGCGCGCCGCTTCTGAGCAACTGGGTCGCGGATGGTGCCCTGAAGCACGGGATAGCGGGCTTCGAGAGCGTCTATCAGCGATCGTTGGGTGGGCACACCGGTGACCTCGACCTGCACCTCCAGGCCGACATGTGCGAGCGTCCGCAGGTGCGCCGGCAGCACAACCCTGATCACGGCAAAGTCTGGACTTCGACCGACAACACCGCCGGCAGGTCCCTGACGACGGGCGCCCAGCTGTCGCCGGCGTTGGCCGAGGCGTACACCTGACCGCCCGTCGTGCCGAAATAGACGCCGCACTCGTCCATCGAGTCCACGGCCATAGCGTCGCGGAGCACATTCACGTAGCAGTTCTTCTGTGGCAGCCCGTTGGTGAGTGGCTCCCATTCGTTGCCGCCGGTCCGGCTGCGGTAGACACGCAGCCTGCCGTCGGGCGGGAAATGCTCCGAGTCGCTCTTGATGGGGACGACGTAGATGGTTTCCGGTTCGTGGGCATGGACGTCTATGGCGAAGCCGAAATCGGTCGGGAGGTTCCCGCTGACCTCTACCCAGGACTCGCCGGCGTCGTCGGTGCGCATGATGTCCCAGTGCTTTTGCATGTAGAGCACGTTTGGACGCGATGGATGCATCGCGAGGCGGTGAACGCAATGGCCGACCTCCGCGTCCTCGTCCGGGATGGTCCCGGAACGAAGCCCCCGGTTCTTTGGTCGCCACGTCCTGCCGCCGTCGTCGGTGCGGAACACGCCAGCAGCCGATATCGCGACGAATACGCGATCAGGGTCGCTCGGATCCACGATGATCGTGTGCAGGCACATCCCACCGGCTCCCGGCTGCCATAAGTGTCCCGTGTCATGGCCGCGGAGTCCGGCGAGCTCCTGCCAACTCTTGCCGCCATCGGTCGAACGGAAGATGCCTGCGTCCTCAACGCCGGCAAGGATCGTGTCGGGATCGCTCAACGATGGTTCAAGGTGCCATACCCGTGCGAATTCCCACGGGTGCGGCGTGCCGTCGTACCACTGGTGAGTGCCGGGCACGCCCTCGTACTGGAACTGGTTGCCCACCGGCTCCCAGGTCGTTCCACCATCGTCGGAGCGTTGGATCAGCTGCCCGAACCATCCCGTGGACTGTGACGCGTAGAGCCGGTTCGCGTCAACGGGAGAACCGTTGACGTGGTAGACCTCCCAGCCCCCGAAGAAGGGACCATTGATGTCCCAAGCCTCGCGCTTGCCATCCGACGTCAGCACAAACGCGCCCTTTCGTGTCCCGACCAGTACTCGTACGCCGCTCACCTGTACTCCTCTCCAAGCTCTAGGAAGGGTCTCGCCGGTCCGAAGGGGAGTGACGGCGAGGCGTCCTTCATCCGATCACACGGGTAGAGACTCAACTCTCTCGATTTCATCGCGGCTGCAGAAACGTAGAATGGTGCCCCAACGAAGTCTCGGAATGATGGAAGTATCGACACCAGCTGAAATTCCCCCCTTGACACCCGTTCGGCGGACGGAACACCGGATGATGCGCCCGACCGAACGTGCCCTGGCCGAGCAGCTCGGCCTCCCCAAGAAGATTGTAGGCAACCGGCTTCTTCCAGACCAGGGTCGTGCGCGAATTGATCTCGTCACGAGCCCAGCTTGGTCCCGCGCACTTCGGGTCTGGGGGGGGCGCTCGCCTGAGGCGCATCGTGCGATGCGCCTCACTGCGTCACGGCCCGATGTCCTCCCCGAGGTACGCCATGCGCACGCGGTCGTCGCGCAGCAAGACGGCCGCCGAGTCCTGCAGCACAATCTTGCCTGTCTCGAGCACGTAGCCGCGGTCGGCCAACTGGAGGGCTTTGGCAGCGTTCTGCTCGACCAACAGGACCGTGACACCCTGGTCCCGGATCGTCTTGATGATCTCGAAGATCGTTTGGACGAAGAGCGGGCCCAGCCCCATCGATGGTTCGTCCAAGAGCAGCAGCCGCGGCTCAGCCATGAGTGCGCGGCCGATGGCGAGCATCTGCTGCTCACCGCCCGAGAGGTTCCCGCCCTGCTGCTTGCGGCGCTCCTTGATGATCGGGAAGAGGTCGAAGACCTGGTCTGTTTTCGCTGCTTGGCCGTGAGGCTTGTTATAGGCACCGATCTCGAGATTCTCGAGCACCGTCATCTGCGGGAAGATCCGGCGCCCTTCAGGCACGTGACTGATCCCGAGCTCGACGGTCTTGTGTGCCGCGAGACGCGAGATGTCAACACCGTCGAACCGGACCGTGCCCAGCGATGCGTGATGCAGCCCCGATATCATCCGGAGCGTGGTCGTCTTGCCGGCGCCGTTCGCGCCGAGCAGAGTGACGATCTCGCCCTGATCGACATGGATCGTGAAGTCGTGCAGAGCCGGGACGGTGCCATAGCGGACCTCCGCGCCTGTGACCTCGAGCAACGCCATCAGAGCACCTCCGCCCCGGTGTCGTCTGCGCTGTCGGGCGCGCCTAGGTAGGCGTTGATCACGATTGGGTCCTTCTGGATCTCGGCCGGTGAGCCTTGCGCTATCACCTGACCGAAATTCAGCACGATGATCCGCTCGGCGACGGACATCACGAGCTTCATGTCGTGCTCGATCAAAAGCACAGTGACACCCAACTGGGAGCGCACATTACGGATCAGCTCCCCGAGCTCGACTTTCTCGGCCGGGTTGGTCCCCGCTGCGGGCTCGTCCAGCAGCAGCACGTCGGGGTTCGTCCCGAGGGCCCGCGCGATCTCGAGGCGCCGGCGGTCCCCGTAGGGCAGCGAGCTCGAGATCTCGTTCGCCCGTTTCGTCAATCCGACGAACTTCAGGAGCTCCAGCGTCCTGAGATCGCTCTCGTGTTCCTCGCGCCGCGTCCGGGGCAACCTGAGCATGGCGCCGACGGCTCCGGTGTGCTGTTTGGACTCGACCCCGATCTTCACGTTCTCGAACGTCGTCAACGCACTGAACATCCGGGAGGTCTGGAAGGTTCTCGCCACCCCGAGCCGGTTCACCTTGTACGGCTTGCGCCCGATCACGCTGATCGCGTGCCCGTTCGCAGGGGTGAAGAGTATCGAGCCCTCCTGCGGCGTGTACACACCGGTCAGGCAGTTGAACAACGAAGTCTTACCGGCACCGTTCGGGCCGATGATCGACAGGATCTCGCCGCGGCGCAAGCTAAGCGACACGTCGCTCAGGCTGGTGACACCGCCGAACTTGAGGGTCACGTGCTGGATCGAGAACACGAGATCCTCTGCGTGTTCCGGGGCCACCTCGGGCATCAGGTCGGTCATTGCGTCTCCGGGCCTATGTAGCCGGGCTCGTCAAGGGACAACTTTCCGTAAGAGGACGGCAGTGTCTCTCCCATTGACGTGCTGCGTACGGGGCCGCCCGGACTTTCCGCATGACCTACGCCCTCCTCGGTGAGCAGGATCTCCCGGCGCCGGCGACGCGAGGGGATGATCCCCTGCGGCCGGAAGATCATCATGAGCAAGAGCAGGGCTCCGAGGTAGATGAACTCGTCCTGGAACTGGTAGTCCTGAAACGAGCGGACCTGGAGGTACTGGGGCAACCACTGGATTGCAGCTGCGCCGATTATCGCACCCGCGATCGAACCCATGCCTCCGAAGATCACGAAGACCAGGATCAGGATCGACGTCTGCACGATGAAATCGTTCGGCACCAGGCTCTGAACCTGGCTCGCAAAGAAGACGCCGGCAAACCCGGAGGTCGAGGCCCCGATGGCGAATGCCATGACCTTGTACTTCAGGGCGTTTATGCCCATGGAGTCAGCCGCGACCTCGTCCTCTCGGATCGCTGTCCAGGATCGTCCCACCCGGGAATGCTCGAGGAAACTGAACGCCACCGTGAAGACGACCGCAACCCCGAGGATCAGGTAGTAGTAAGGCAGCACCGTCCCTGTCCAGCCGTAGTTGACCGAGACGAGATTGGTCTGTAAGTGCACGGAGAACTGCGGGATGACACCCGGGGTTCCTGCCGGTCCGCCGGTGACCCCGTGGAGATTGTTCGCGATGATCTCGATGATCTCCCCGAACCCCAAGGTCACGATCGCGAGATAGTCCCCGCGGAGTCGAAGCGTGGGAGCTCCGATCAGGACTCCGGTGAGCATCGCGGCCAAGATCGAGAAGGGGATGACCCAGAAGGGGTTGAGGATGAACGGCGGCTGGATGGGCAGTGCGCCGGTGAAATAGGCCGTGGTGTAGGCGCCGATCGCCCAGAACGCGACGTAGCCAAGGTCGAGGAGGCCGGCGAAGCCGACGACGACGTTGAGGCCCATGGCGAGCAGCACGTAGATCGCCACCTGGGTCGTGAGGATCGACTGGATTCCCGGGTCCATGTGCAGAGGCCATTGGATGGCCACGAGGAGGGCCGCAATCGTGATCGCAGTCTTTCCGTATGCGAACTTCGCCTGTCTGGTGATCCCCGCGAATTCGTATTGGCCGGCGCGCGCCGGGTCCGACCCCCCGACGGCACGGACGAGGTCGGCTACCACCCAGACCAGGGCGCACGCGAGGACGATCGCACCGATGCCCATCACGGCGAGCCCTACGGGGCGGCTGTGAGGCAGGACGTGGATGGAGGCGAACCAGTGTGCGACCGAATGCGGTGTCGACGCGCGCCAGGAGGCCCACGAGGTCCACATCAGCCACCCGTAAGCGAGGAGGATGACGCCCGCAAGCCCGGCGAGCCCCCGGCCTCGCCGGGGGACGAGCAGCTTGTGGACAATGGCGAGGCCGAAGAGAAGGCCCTCGAGCACTGTCAGGCCGAGAGCGAGCCACAGGAGCAGGAAGCCCAGGGTCCGGTCGTGCGGCACCGCTCCGATCGTGTTCAGGTACTTCGAGACAGGGTTGTGCATCCAAGCGAGAACCCCGTACAGGGCGACGAGCCCGTAGCCGGCAGGTCTTGTGATCCGCGGCGAGTGTGACTCGAACAGATAGACGACCAGCTCCATCGCCGCGAACGCGAAACCGATCTGGACGCAGACGCCGCCCTTCCACGTGTCGTTCGGTGAGATCCACGAAACCCAGATGAAGCCGAATGCGACGATCGCCAGGTCGATGGCCAGTCGTATCCTTCGCAGTGCGGCCACCCGGACGATCGACGAGCGGAGGCGGGCGGCTCTCGAGCTTGCCCCACTGCCGACAACCTGCCAGGTCGTCAAGATGCTGAACAGGGCGGCACCGAACCCGAGGAACCAGAACAGCCTGGGGATCTGCAGCGAGCCGGTGAACCCTGAAGTCGGCGCGGCGTTCGTCCCGGGGGGTCCGGTCATTATCGCGAGGATCAGTGCAGCCGCTATGCAAACGCCGAGCCGCCGCGCAGCTGCACTGGCGGCGAGGCGCGCAAACTGGGTTGAGAGCGGAACCCGCGCCGGTTTGTCGACGGGGCTGGGACCCGGGCGCGCCTCGGTGTCGAGGCCGGTCGGCGTCATGCTTCCCTCCCCAAGCGCTCACCCAAGATGCCGGTCGGGCGGAACAGAAGGAGCATGACCAGGACGCCGAAGGCGACGACGTCCTGCCATTCAGCAGACATCCAGCGCAGCGGGATGCTCTCGAACACCCCGAGCAGCAAGCCGCCGATCATCGCTCCCCGGATGTTGCCGATGCCCCCGAGGACCGCGGCGGTGAAGGCCTTCAATCCCGGTACGAAGCCCATTGTGTAGATGACGCCGAACTGCAGGCCGAAGAGGAAGCCTGCGGCGCCACCCATGAGCCCGCCGAGCACGAAGGTAAGTGCGATCGTCCTGTCGATGTGCACACCCATGAGGCTTGCGGTCTCGGCGTCCTGGGCGACCGCCCGGATACCTTTGCCGAGCTTCGTCCGGTTCACGACGGTATCGAGCACGAGCAGCAGAACGAGTGCGGTGACCATGGTCAGGATCCAGTCGGACTGGACACCGACTCCGCAGAGGGAGAAAGCGTTGCCTTGGATCACAGTGGGCGTCTGGATGAACGCCGTGTAGCGCCCGAACTCCTTGCCCGCGATGTTGTAGAGGAAGAAGGACGCGCCGATGGCACTGATGAGGTACGTGAGTCTGGGTGCGTTGCGCTTGCGCAAGGGTCGGTACGCGACCCGTTCGAGCACGAAGGCGGTTGCACCGCCGGCGAGGGCTCCGGCGACTATTCCGACGAGCATGAACCCGATCGCCCAGAATCCCGCCGGAGTGGACGTGCCGAGGACCGCCCGCATGGCGAACAGGCCACCGAACCCACCGGCCATCACCACTTCGGAGTGAGCGAAGTTGATGAGCCTGAGCACGCCGTAGACCAGGGTGTAGCCGAGCGCGATGAGCGCGTAGAGGAACCCGTTGGCTAGACCGCCAACCACGAGCGAGACCCAGATGTTGTTGTTCGCTATGAACGCCGGGCAATGCATGGGTTCGGTTCACTCCCCTCAGCCTTGCGCAGCAGATTACTCAGTTGCAGCGAAAGGGCCCGAATCATGGAAAAGCCGGGCACCCCGCGGAGTCGCGGAGTGCCCGGCTCGTTCACACGTTGCTGAGTGGTACTACTCGAGCCCGAGTTGGACCAGGGTGCCGTGTTGAACTTGGTTCACGTAGATCGCGTTGCCCTTTATGTTCCCGTTGGACGTGAAGGAAATCGTCTTGGTGAGGCCGACGTAGGTGATCTTGTGAAGGCCGGCGACCACCGCGGCGCGGGTGATGGCCATCGTGCCGGTCTTGCCGGACGAGAGGAGCTTCATCTCGGAGATGATCGTGTTCGCTGCATCGAACGCCTCAGCTGAGTAGATGGCCGGGGCGAACTTCGCGATCTTCTTGAAGCCCGCGGCGAACGTGTTGTCAGCGGCGCTCTTGCCGATCACTGCGCAGGCGCAGGTGGCGTACACGCCACTGGCGGCGCTCGTCGGGTTGGTGCCTGCTATGAGCGAGATGCTGTCGCTTCCGTCGCCGCTCATCACCTTGCCCTTGTAGCCCGCCTTGTGCAACGCGCCGAGCAGCAGGCCGAGGTCGCAGTAGTAGCCGCCGTAGAACACCATCTGTGGGTTGGCACTCACGACGGTGGCCGCGTCATCGGGGTACTGCGTCGGGCTCGCGGTCCCGTCGCTGCACTGGGTAGTGCCCGGGAACGAGTTGGTGGTCACCTTTGCGCCGTCCTTCTTCGCCTGGCCGGCAAAGGCGCCGGCAAGGCCCACGCCGTACGTGCCGGCGTCGTCGACGACGTACAGCTTCTTGAGCTTGAGCGTGTTGACGACGTAGTTGGCGTCAGCTGGTCCCTGAACACCGTCGTCCGCGACGACCCGGAAGAAGTTCTTCCATCCGAAGCTGGCGAGCGCCGGCAGGGTCGCCGACGGGCTCACAGTCGCAAGGTGGTTCGCGCTGAAGGTCGGCTCGGCAGCCTTGGTGGCACCCGAGAAGGCGGGGCCGACAACGGCGATGACCGACTTGTTGGAGACGAGCTCCTGGGCGTCGGTCGGCGAAAGCGTCGCCGAGCCCTGGTCGTCCTTGGCGATGTACGTGAGCTTGAACGGAAGGTTGCCGAACGCCGACTTCCCGGAGTTCGCCTGGCTGATGGCGTACTGGACCGCGTATGCCATGTTCAGACCGAGCTGCGCGTTCCCACCCGAAAGCGGGCCTTCGTACGCAAGATCGAACGTCGGCTTTGCTGTGGCCTGGTGCTTGGCGTTTGCGAACGCCGCTCCGCTCAGACCGGCAAGCACGAGTGCTCCGACCACGAGCGGCACGGCGGCCTTGATGAGCAACTGCCTCATGAGGTCTCCTCCACTTAGGTATGCACTTGGGGAGCTCCCGTTTGCCCCCCCAGTACCTGTCCACGGACAGTGCGGAAACCTTACTGTGTCAGTGACAATTGAACAAGCCGGGACGTAACCAAGACGTAACCGAGCAGCAACACAAGCTCTGAGGGGAGCGTGCCTACGCCGATCGCGTTAGCAGGCAACGGCGGATAATCGGAATTCGAGAACGACCTGCCCGTTTGGCTCGACGCCAAGTCCGTCTCCGAGTCGCCGGGCCGCGGTCCTCAGTTGATGATCGTGACGAGCGTTCCGTAGGCGAGGTAGGGCCAGGCGCGAGCTGCATCAGCGAGCGGCAGCTCGACGCAACCGAGGCTCTGCGGGATGCCGTAGTCGGCGCGATCCATGTAGTGCACCGCGTCGTTGCCGTTGAAGTACGCGATGTACTGCACCAGGTCCGCATAGCGCCGCCCGTCCGGGTTCGTGCCTCGCATGACCTGTCGCCGAAGACGCGTGTAGACGGGGAACGTGCCGTCGGGCGTCGGAGACCCGGCGATGCCGGTGTTCGCGAGACTGCGAAGGACGACGCCCCCGTCGTGGTAGATCGTGAGCGACTGCGGGTCCGCTTTGTCAGCGAGCGCGTAGTTGTACCCGCCGGTGTTTACGGTGTTCGCGGCAAGGGCGTCGATCAGGGAGGTCCACACCCCAGCTTCGACGTCTCCGTTCGGCACGAGACCATGGTCGGCCTGGAAGGACATGATGAGCCCGCGCGTGAAGGTGTTGTCGATACCGGGCTGCCACATCGCGCGCAGCCGAGCTGGCCAGCCATTGTCTCGCCAGGAATAGCGACCAGAGGGCGGGTTGTAGAGCGCAGCGAGCTCGGCACCGGTGTTGCTCGGCTCGATCGGTGCGCCTGTCGGCGTCCAGGCGAGCGGTGAGTAGCCGAGCAGGGAGAGGAGCTCCTGGAGACGGACGACTGATCCGTTCGCGACCCGGAACTGCTCTATAACGGATTGGCTGAGCTGGCCGCCGCCTGAACCGGCGACTCCAGCGGGACCTCCTGGCACCGTGATGGCGATCTCGCCGAGTGGCGCGAGATCGGTACTCGGCGTGAAAGTGAGCGTCGCTCCGCTTGCTCGCCAAGACCCGGCTGTCGTCGGGCTGAGGATCGGCAGGGGGGAGCTTCTCGAGAGCGGGGAGGACAACGTGACGGTGATCGGTGCACTCGCGGAGACTCCTGTCGTTCCGTTCGCCGGAGCGATCGAGACGACGCTCAGCGCCGGAGGAGCGGCACTCGTGCTCCCTGGGGATCGGCCGGATTGGTGGCTGTGTCCTTTCGCCTTGGGTGACGTCCGATGATCGATGCTGCGCGTGACGAACGCGCCGATCACTCCTCCCACACAGAGGACGAGAACGATCGTTGCGAGGACAAGAACTGGTGAACGTCGACCCCGTGCACGGTGGGTGGTCGTAGCGACTCCATTTTCCTCGGTCTCGACAGTTCACCTTATCGAGGGTCGCCTCGCGCACGGTCCAGCCCGATCGCGTCGGGCTGGTCGAGCTCAACTCGGCGGCAAACCGAGGTCACTCCGAACAACATCGCCAGCGCGTATTGCCTTCTCCCCAGTGGCTATGAGTTGAGCGGCATCTTTCTTGATGTGGGCCACGGTTTCTGTTTTCACAGCTTCCAGATTCTTGATGACGACGCGGTCATCGGCGACCAGGGTCTGAATGTCGGTTTCCGTCTTGCCAGTGACGGCGATGGGCAATATCGCGTTGTCGAAGTTCGTCAACGCGGCTGCGTAGGTGTCACAAGGGCCGATTGCCTGGCTGATCGTAGTCTTGCTTGTGATCTTCGATCTCCAGGTCACGTACGCGGCCTTAGAGGCCGTGGCGGCCGCCAGGAATTGCTGAGACACCTTTGTCGACGACACTGTCGTGGTAGTCGAAGTCGGACTGACGGTTGTCGACGTCGAAGTCGGACTGACGGTTGTCGACGTCGAAGTCGGACTGACGGTTGTCGACGTCGAAGTCGGACTGACGGTTGTCGACGTCGAAGTCGGACTGACGGTTGTCGACGTCGAAGTCGGCGGAGTCGCCGCCGGCTTGGGGCTGGAACAGGCCGCCACCAAGACCGCCAGTCCTATTACGACGATGTATTTCGCCTTCATCGACCCTCCTTGTTTGCCGACTTGAAACCCCACTCCTGGATGGTGCCTGGTCAAGTGCTCTTTGTCCCCGGTTTGGCCGTTCGTCGGTCATCCTGCGCCTCCGGTGCATCGGCCGTCAGGGCCGAATGTCACAAAGGGGTAGCGCCCACCCTCGAGGGTGGGCGTGGTACAAACACCGTGGTACACCGCTGACGGTCGAAGTCGCGCTAGGCGAAGGAGGGTTCACATGCTCATCGTGGGGACCACAGCCCACCTGGAGGACCTTGACCGCTCGTACACCTACGCCGAAGATGTGTCGGTCACGGCATTGGCGGTCGGTTCGTTCACAGGGGGAGTCGGGAGCTTGTTGCCATCCAGTCCCCACCCGGTGTGGAGCCTCCTCGACCGGGAGCGCATCGTCCAGCTGGAGGAGTTCGACATCACACCGCTGGTGCGCCTGCCAACGGCGACCGCCCAGAGCTTGGCGGTTTCGTCAGGAGGCAGCCTCGTGGTCGGAACCGAAGGAGCTCATCTCCTCACCGTGACGTCCGATGGCGTCGTCGGCGAACTTGCTTCCTTCGACGCGGTCCCCGGCAGAGATGAGTGGCAGAACCCTGCAGGCCCGGTGCCAGACCTACGGTCGATCGCCGTCTCGAGCGCCGACGTCTGGTTCGCCAGCGTGCATGTCGGCGGTGTGTGGCGATCGAAGGACCGTGGCGAATCCTGGCAGAACGTCATCCCGCCCGAGGCGGACGTCCACGAAGTCGTCGCCGGAGACAGCGGCTGTGTCGCCGTCGCCGCGGCGATCGGTTTCGGGTGGAGCGAGGACGTCGGTGACACGTGGCAGTGGACGACCGACGGTTTGCACGCCGGCTATGCGAGAGCGGTTGCACTCGATGGCGACACCGCCTTCGTCACCGCTTCGACCGGTCCCGAGACGACGGACGGCCGCCTGTACAGATGCCACCTCGGGGAGTCCCTCGTGCCGTGCTCCGGCGGCCTTCCCGACTCTTTTCCCTTCAATCTCGACTCCGGATCCATCGCGGCATCCGCCGGCCAGGTCGCTCTCGGCACGCGCAACGGTCGCGTCTTCCGGTCTGGTGACAGCGGGTCGACTTGGAGTCTTGCGGCCGAGCGAATGCGACCCGTTCGCGTCCTGCGCTTCAGCTGAGGGCTCCCGCGAGCGCACGGGGACCGGTCGTCGAGAACACGGTTCGGCGGCGCTTTGACGAGATGCCGTACCGATATGATCGGTCGACCAGCGCCGCCAAGAGCAGCTGGAAACACCTCGCCCGGGTGGATCACCAAGGCGCATGACCGCGCCCGGACGCAACCACGAGAGGGGACACCGTGCCGGGGAGAGCTGTCAAGCAGAATCTGGACGATCCGAGCGCGGCAGGAGCGGTGACGGCCCGACGTCCTGGCTGGTCCAGGCGGCTTGTAGGCGTGGGCGCCGCACTGCTCACGTGCGGTCCCTTCCTGGCGATGCTGCCGTCTGCATCGGCTGGCGCCAGCTCGCGAACCCTGACGATGGTCGTGGTCACGGGCGCGCCTCGGATCCCTGCCGACGACGGCGCGTTGGGTTCGGTGGCAGTGGGCTCGACGGAGACAGGCATGGTCGTGCTCCGGCCCTCAGACCAGGCCGGGCTCACGAGCTTCCTCAGTGCAGTGACCGACAAGAGCTCGCCCCTTTTCCACCACTACCTCGTGCCTGGGGAGTTTGCCAATCGGTTCGGCCCGACGCCGGCGACGATTACCGCAGTCAGAGCCCAGCTGACAGCAGAGGGCCTCCGCGTAACCAACGTGTCGAGCGACGGCCTTCTCGTGAGCTTCTCGGGCTCTGCCGCCACGGTCGAGAGCGCCTTTCGGACCGGGATCGAGCGCTACCGGCTCCCGGACGGCACGATCGGCCAGGCGACAACCTCGGCCGTGCGCGTGCCCTCGACTATCGCCGGCTCAGTGACCGGAGTCGTCGGGCTCGACGATTTGGTCCATGCCCGGCCCGCTGATGTCCGGCCCGGACCCGTCTCGGTGCAGCGCACCTTCCCCTCTGCCAGAGCAGCGAGCTTCTCGCACCCAGCCGGTTCGCCGACTGCGTGCAGCCTGGCCCAACAGGACGCGGAGACCTCCGGCGGGCTCACCGACGACCAGATCGCCAACGCCTACGGTGTCTTCGGCCTTTATGGCGCGGGGGATTTCGGCAGCGGCCAGCACATCGCCGTGTACGAGCTGCAGCCCTTCTTGGCGACCGACATCGAGGAATTCGACTCGTGCTATTTCGGCGCGACCGAAGCAGCGCAGATGTCCGGGAACAAAGGCGTGCTCACCGGCAGCCGTCTTTCGGTCACTCCCGTAGACGGCGGTGAGACACAGGCTGGCCCCGGCAGCGCGAACGACGAGTCAACCCTAGACATCGAGGATGTCTCCGCTATCGCCCCGGAGGCGAACATCGACGTGTACGAGGCCCCGAACACCACTTCCGGCGGCCTCGACGAGTACTCGCAGATCGTCAACAGCGACCTCGACCAGGTCGTGACATCGAGTTGGGGTGTCTGCGAGCAGCTGGCGCAGGTGGGCGAGCCTGGCGACCAGGAGGCCGAGAACCTCCTGTTCGAGCAGGCAGCTGCCCAGGGCCAGACGATTGTCTCAGCGGCGGGAGACACCGGCAACGACGAGTGCAACGAGGGTCGCTCTGTTGCTCCGCCCTCCGGCCAGAACCTGCTCTCGGCTCTCGATCCCGCCACCCAGCCCTATGTCCTTTCCGTCGGTGGCACGACGATCGACGACGCCACCCAGCCACCTTCGGAGCACGTCTGGGACGACGGCGCGCAATGGGGCGCCGGCGGCGGTGGCATCTCCGCGTCCTGGACGATGCCGAGTTGGCAGCAGGCGGTGGCGAACACGCCCGACAACCCGATCGATATCGCGAACGCCCAGGCCTTCGAGGCGCAGACCCGGAGCGTGACCGCGCCCTTCACGACGCTGACGTTTTGTGACGGAGCGCTGAATCTCCCGTCGGGGACCCTTTGTCGCGAGACGCCGGATGTCTCCGCGCAGGCCGACGAATTCACCGGCTCGGTGACCATCTACGGCCGGTCGCTCGGCTACGGCAACTCGGACGGGTGGGCGACGATCGGAGGAACCTCCTCGGCGACCCCGATCTGGGCGGCGATGCTCGCCCTCGTCAACGCCTCGCCGACCTGCTCGGCCGACAGGATCAACGGGGTGCAGGACGCCGGCTTTGCCAGCCCTCTCCTTTACGGCATCGCGGCGAACCCGACCGCCTACGCCAGGTCCTTCAACGACATCGTCTCGGGTAACAACGACGACTTCGGCCTGGACAACGGGCTCGTTTTTCCGGCGCGCGCCGGCTTCGACATGGCGTCCGGCCTCGGGTCACCGCAGCTGACTACCCCGAGTGGGGGAAACGGTCTCGCCTTTTACATGTGTGACTTCGCTGCACAGCTGAAGCCACCCACTTTGACCGGGCTCAGCCCCTCTTCCGGATCCACCGCGGGGGGTTACTCAGTGACGGTCTCCGGGTCGGGATTCGGCACGCCCGGCAGCCCGAACGTCTCGGCTGTCGAGGTGGGCGCGGCAGCTGCCGCGAGCGTCAGCGTCACGAGCGGCTCGACACTCACCGCAATCTTCCCCCCGGCTGCCACGACACTGCCGGCTGGTTCGCCGGGCTCGGGGGCCGGGCCGGAGGCGGTGGTCGTGACGTTGAAGAACAGGGAGTCGAGCTTCCCGAGCGCGAAGTCCGTGTTCGAGTATGTGGCCGAGAGCGTGTCACAGTCCCCGATCCCGAGCGTGACGAGCGTCGACCCCTACGCCGGTTTGGAATCGGCCCCGAAGCCGGTCACGATCCACGGCTCGGGGTTCACCGGCGCTACGAAGGTCAGCTTCGGCGGGGTGACGGTGCCGAGCTTCACGGTCAAGTCGCCCTACGAGATCATCCTCACGCCGCCTGTCTATTCGACCCAGGCGTGCGCACCGCTTCCGACAGCCGGCGTGTACGCAGGTGAGAACGCCACGAACGACATGTGCCAAGTGCAGGTCGTAGTGAGCAACGCCGAGGGCTCGAGCGCGACGAGCACCATCGTGCCCCCATACGAGGGCGCACTGAACTTCGACAGCATGGGCGCCCTGGTCGCGCCGAAGGCGTACGAGGTAGTACCACAGCCGACGGAATTCGACTATCTCCCCGCCCCGGAGATCACGTCGGTCTCGACGGGCACAGTCGCCGACCTGCAGAAGTACTGCGTTTCGCCTCCGTCGGCAAAGTGTAACGCCGACCTGCTCGCGAGTGAGTCCGGCGGTCTGCCGGCCAACCTGATCACAGTCGAGGGGAGGGGCATGAACAGCCAGACCCTCAACTACGCCACCCTGGGCGCGCCCACAAACGAGAACTCCATCGTCTACCCGGTAGCGGCGACCGGCACGTCGCTAGAGCTGGTCGCACCGGCGCTCCCCAGGTCCGACAAGCCTCCGACCGTGGGGCCGTTCTCGCTCCCGGTCGGGTTCGAGTCGATCGTCGGCGCGTCCAACGAGAGCAACGTCGTCTATGCCGGTGTCCCCCAGGTGAGCGAAGTTGTGAACCCGCACACGCACAAGAGCGGGGTCTCAGACTCGGTGGCCTGTGCCAGCTCGCCGCCCACCTCGGGCTGTGGGACGCCGCTTGACATCAGCGGCAAAGGGCTGCTCCAGGCCGTCGGGGCCATAGGATTCGTAGACAACCAGACTGGTTTCTCGCTCGGTACCCAGTACAACTTCGCGGTCAGGAGTGACACGCGCATCACCACCGAGTCGGTCGCGCAGAACCCGGCGGTCGCGGACGTCGAGGTCTGCACGGTCACCAACTGCAGCCACGACCCGGAGACCGACAACCTGTTCGTCTATCCGCCCGGCAACCCCAGCATCGACGCGATTGCTCCCGCCGGTGGACGCGCCCAGGGCGGAAACGCGGTTGTCTTGGACGGGGCGAACCTCGGTTGCGTTGTCGCGGTGGCCTTCGGCAATGTCGTGACCTTTGAGACCACGAACTCGCAAGCGTTGCTGGCTTGCGGCACGACTGATCAAGTGGTCGTTGCTGCCCCGCCAGGCGTCGCCGGGACGAAGGTTCCGGTCCGCGTGACGACAGTGGAGAGCGTCCTCGACCCCGAAGGACTGCCGAGCAATTCGGCCGCCTACACCTACACGCCGAGCGCGCCCAGCGCGCCGACCGGGGTGAAGGCGACGACCAAGCCCGGCTCAGCAATGGTGAAGTGGGGCGCGCCGGCAAGCGACGGAGGCAGCGCAGTCACGGGCTACACCGTGACCGCCTCATCGCCGGGCCTGCCGGGCGTGCGCAAGGTCGTCACGTCCGCCGCCAGGAGCACCACTTACGCCGACCTACAAGCGGGCGCACCGTGGACCTTCGCTGTGAGGGCGATCTCCAAGAACGGCACCGGTCTTGCGGGATTGTCGGATGCGGTCACGCCTGCGCTCGGTGACGACGGGTACGTCGTGGAGACCACCGACGGTGCGGTCCTTGGCTTTGGCGACCTCCAGTCTCATGGGGGCATAGCCGGCGAAGGCGCGCGAGCCGTCGGCATCGCGACGACCCTCAACGGGCTCGGCTACTGGGTCGTGACGACCACCGGTTCGGTGACGGCGTTCGGCAACGCGGCCTTCTTCGGCCAGGCATCGACGAAGAACGTCACCGGTATCGCGTCGTTGCCCGACGGCGACGGCTACTGGGTTGTCACCAGGAGCGGTGTCGTCCACGCCCTCGGCCGGGCGAAGACCTATCCAGGCAGCGTGCCCGTTGGGGCTGACATCACCGCTATCGCATCGTCGTCCGACGGCAAGGGATACTGGCTGGTCGCGAGCAACGGGGTCGTGACGGCCTTCGGTGACGCGCACTCCTACGGATCGCTCAGCGGGAAGAGCTCGAACCAGTCTGTCGTCGGAATCGCGGTCACACAGAGCGGGAAGGGCTATTGGCTCGCTTCGGCAGACGGAGGCGTGTTCGCCTTCGGCGACGCCCAGACTTACGGTTCACTGGACGCGCAGCAGTCGAGCCAACCGATCGTGGGGATCGCGGCCACGCCGGACGGGTACGGCTACTGGCTCGTTTCGTCGAACGGGAAGGTCTACAACTTCGGAGTTGCACGCAACCTGGGCGGCACGACGAGTGCCGCGGCGATCGGCGTCTAGCGTCCTCGCACGCCGAAGTTGAAGGCGAGAGGCAGCGGCGTGGTCTTCGTGGCCACGCCGCTGCGAGCCTGACCGGAACGGGCAGTCGTCCTGTCCCGCGCTGGCGTGCCGGCTCGCCGCACTCAGGCAACGAGCCCGGGCTCCCGAGCTTCAGCTTGCTCTACCACGACAGGAAGCCCCGCCGAGGTGATCGCCCGGCGGAGCACCTCTGCAAGCTCGCCGTACTCGCCGGCCCTCGTGCTCGACCGGCGGTACGCCATCCCGACGCGGCGACCGGGAAGCGGCGAGCCTCGAAAGCGCGCCGTGGAGAGCGGTCCTCGAACCTCTACGGGAACGGCGCTCGCCGGGAGCAGCGTCACGCCGAGCCGCGCCGCGACGAGCTGTGAGACCGTCGTGAGCGAGGCCATCTTGGCCCCTTGGCCGACTGTGGCGCCGGCTTGGCGACACACGTCGATTGTCTGGTCCCGCATGCAGTGTCCCTCCTCGAGCAGCAGGACGTCGAGCTCCCGCAAGGTGGTCGTCGGGAGGCCCCGAGCACCGGCGAGGCGGTGCTCTTCATGAACGAGCAGGACGAACTCCTCCCAGTAGAGAGGCAGCTCGACGGCCTCGGCCTTCCCGCTCGGCAGGGCTATCACGAGAAGGTCGAGGCTTCCGGATTCGAGCGCCGCCAGGAGCGTGCGTGTCGTTGCCTCGGTGACTTCGGGCACGAGAGCCGGAAAGCGCGTCCCGAACGCCTCGAGGATCGTCGGCAGCAGGTACGGGGCGATGGTCGGGATCACCCCGAGTCTCAGCGGCCCGTGGTGAACCTGTCCCGAGCGTCCTGCGTCCGCCACCAGATCGTTGAGCGCGGCAAGCGCGTGGTGGGCGAGGGGCAAGAGCTGCTCACCGAGGACCGTGAGGATCACGCCCCGGGGAGTGCGCTCGAAGAGCTTGGCTCCGAGGTTCGCCTCGAGCGAGGCGATCGCGGCCGAAACCGCCGGCTGGGTAACCGAGAGGTCGTCGGCAGCGGCGCCGAAATGGCGCTGGTGGGCGACGGCAGCGAATGCGCGAAGCTGGACGACGGTAGGATCTGTCATAAGGTTAATCTATCATCTAATGTAGATTTTCTACTTTGCTCGATCGGATTGTGCCGGGCAAACTGGTGGTTACGCAGGATCCAATTTCAAGGAGAGACCCCATGCTTGGTATCGGTGACCGTTTCCCGGAGTACTCCCTCACAGCGCTCGTCGCTGGCGACCTGAGGGCCGTCGAGGCGAGCTCGCCCGACGACTACTTCACGACAGTCGACTCCTCGACTTACGAGGGCAAGTGGCGGGTGGTCTTCTTCTGGCCCAAGGACTTCACTTTTGTCTGCCCAACCGAGATCGCCGAGTTCGGGCGGCTGAACAACGAGTTTGCCGACCGTGACGCGCAAGTGCTCGGGGGCTCGGTCGACAACGAGTTCGTCCACTACGCCTGGCGTCTTCAGCACGAGGATCTGAAGGACCTCCCCTTCCCGATGCTCTCGGACCTTGATCGCGAGCTCGTCACCGACCTCGGCGTGCTCAACGTCGAGGGCGTCGCCGACCGGGCGACCTTCATCGTCGACCCCGACGGGATCATCCAGTTCGTCATGGTGACGGCCGGGTCTGTAGGGCGCAACGTCGAGGAAGTGCTCCGTGTTCTGGACGCCCTTCAGACCGAAGAGCTGTGCGCCTGCAACTGGCACAAGGGTGCGGCGACCCTGGATGTGAAGGCGCTCATGAGCACTGGCGCCTGATGGGCGTTCCTGCACTGAAAGAGGCGTTGTCGCCGTACGCCAAGGACATCCGGCTCAACCTCGACTCGACCATTGCCGTGTCGACGTTGCCCGAGCAGCGCCTCTGGGGCGCGGTGCTGGCGACGGCGATCGCGTCACGGGGAGCCCGGGTGCTCGTCGAGCTTTCCAGTGAGGCTAGGGAGCACCTTTCTGTGGAGGCATTCGACGCCGCCAGGGCTGCAGCTGCCGTCATGGCGATGAACAACGTCTACTACCGGAGCAAGCACCTGCTCGCCGATGAAGGACAGACGGGTTACGAGGACATTCCCGCGCGGCTCCGGATGCAGGTGCTCGGCACCCACGGAGGTGTCGACCCGACAGACTTCGAGTTCTGGTGTCTGGCGGTCAGCGCGGTGAACGGGTGTGGGGGCTGCCTCGCCGCTCACGAGCGGACGCTTCGTGAGCTGGGTGTGGGCAAGGACCAGGTCCACGAGGCGCTCAGGATCGCCTCGGTGGTCCACGCCGTGGCTGTCACGCTCGAAGCCGAGCAAGCGACGGCCGGGGACATCACCGGCTAACCCAACAGGCGCACACCACACAGCGCGAGCGCACGGCTCGCCGCCTTCAGGTCGTCGATCGCGACATGCTCGTCCGGTTGGTGAGCGATGGCGACATCACCCGGGCCAAAGACGACCGCGGGACAGCCGGCGGCTTCGTACCACGCGGCATCGGTCGCGAAACGCATTCCTCGGCGCGGCTCGGCGACAGCTCGTCCGAGGTCGGCGAGCGCGTCGTTCAGGACCTCTTCGAGGCGCCCGTTGTTCGTCCCCCTGAGCGGCGGGAAGGCGACGGTCCGCGACAGCTCCCATCTGATGCCCGGGCGCTCGGTCCTGAGGCGGACCAGCAGAAGTCGTACCTCCTCTTCGGTGGCACCCAGGTCCTCAGACGGGAGCACCCGTCGGTCGAGCGTGAGCTCGCAACGATCGGCGACCGTGGAACCCCCACGGCCACCTTCGACGAGCCCGACCGAGTACGTCGCGGGCCCGATTCCCGGCGAGGGAGCGGCCGCGAGGCGGAGGGTTTCTTCCTCCACGAGGCGGATGAACGAAGCCGCATCGTGAATCGCGTTCCGGCCGTCCTCGGGATGGGAGCTGTGCACGGCCTTGCCGTGGAAGACGATCTCGAAGTTGAGCTGCCCGTTGCCGGTCGCGAGCACTTGGGTGCCCGATGGCTCGGTGACGATGACCCAGTCCCCGGGTTGCTCTGCCGCTGCCTTCCTGGCCCCGGCGGAGCTCACCTCCTCGTCGATGACGGCGTGAAGGGCGAGACTGCCATGCAGCAGGATGCCTGATCGCTTGACGGCGAGGAGCGCGGCGGCCGCCACTGCAAGGCCGGCCTTCATGTCACAGGCGCCGCGGCCGTAGACACGCCCGTCGGCCGCCGCTCCCGAGAAGGGGTCGAGCGTCCAACCGTCGCCGGCGGGCACGGTGTCGAGATGTCCGCAGAGGACGAGAGTCGGGCCGGGAGTGCCCACTGCCGCGTAGAGATTCGGCCTGCCTGGAGCCACTTCTACAAGGAGGCTCGCGACGCCTCGCTGTTCGAGGAACGACGCGAGGAGCCTGGCGCACCCTTCTTCATTGCCCGGCGGGTTCTCGCTCGGCTCAGCGATCAGCTCGCGAAGCAGCTGGAGCGTTTCTTCATCGTCGATCGCCTCGAGCACGCGACGCTCGCGAGCTGAGCATCCCCCACTGAGCCGGCTCGCGCCCGACCCAGGATCGTCCGTGCTGGAGGCGGAAAAGGCGACCATACTTCGCCAAAGCTATTCCGGCGGGCACCGGAGAGGAGACGTCGTGACCACTGTGGCGCTGAGCAACGAGGCACCGACGCAGAAGGTGGGGTTCGTCGGCCTGGGGACGATGGGTGCCGCCATGGCGGCCAACTTGGCGCGAGCAGGATTCCCCCTCACCGTGTGGAACCGCACGCCTGGCCGGGCGGGGCCGCTCTTGGCGCTCGGAGCCGTCGAAGCGAGCAGCCCGCGTGAGGTGGCGCGCGCCAATGACGTGGTCGTCACCTGTGTGACCGACTCGCCGCAAGTGGCCGAAGTCCTGTTCGGCTCCGACGGGCTGGCCGAGGGATTGGTCCCCGGATCGCTGTTCATCGACTGCTCGACGATAAGCCCCGCCAGTGCCCGCGAGATGGGAGCCCGCCTCAAGGACCAGGGGGTTGCCATGCTCGATGCGCCCGTTTCAGGCGGTTCGGAGGGCGCTGTGGCCGGGACACTGACGATCATGGTCGGTGGGGAGCCCACAGATGTCGAACGGGCGCACGACGTGCTCCGCGCCATGGGCCGCACCGTCACGCACCTTGGGCCCATCGGCTCGGGGCAGGTGGCCAAAGCAGTCAACCAAGTGATCCTGTGCGGAACGTACCTGGGCGTGGCGGAGGGCATCGTGCTCGCAATGAAGGCGGGCATGGATGTCGAGCGCCTGATCACTGCGCTCGCAGGTGGCGCGGCGGGATCGTGGGTCCTCCAGAACCGCAGCGGGCGGATGATCGCTGACAGCTATCCGCTCGGCTTCAAGATCGCGCTGCATCGCAAGGACATGGCGATCGCCCTCGAGCTGTCCCGCAGCATCGGCGCAGTGCTTCCGGTGGCCGCGCTGGCGGCGACGTTCGAAGACGGGTTGATCGCCCAAGGCCACGGTGATGACGACAACTCGGCGCTCGCCCGGGCCGTCCGCCGCCTTTCCGGGTTGTGAGGCCGTGGCGGCTTATTGGTCGCCACGGCCTGCGGCCCGGTGGACGACGACGAAGGGGGTCAGCTCATCGCCTTGTCCCATCGGGTTGTCGAGCAGGATGAGCCGGGCTCCAGCCTTGTCGACCGGCATGTCGGTGCTCATCCCGAGCACCTCCACGTTGATGTTGTTCCCATCGATGATCACCACCGGGTGGCCGAGGAAGCGCGCGTAGGAAGCGCACGCCTTGTCCGGGTCGGCAGGCCCGAGCATCGCGAACTCGTCGAACGGCGCGATGGTGTCCGGGTTGAAGCCGTCGATCTCGGCGATGCGGTGGCCTGCGATGCGGTAGAAGTCGCCGTGGCGTCCGAACAGCTTCGTCACGCCGCCGACCACCATGGCGAACGCCGCTCGCGCGGAGCCGGTCTGCATGATCGCCACCTGCATCTTGCGAGGGTCGGAGTACGCGACGTCATGCTCGTACTTCCTCGTGCCTTTGACGATGAGCTTTGCGAGCAGACCGGGCCGGACCACAGACTGGTGGACGACTCTGCCCTCGGAGATCGCCACGACCTTTTCCGACATCGCCACAAAGTCTCCTTCGGAGAGCAGCGGCCGGACGTGCGCGTCGAGAAGGGGCTCTAGGGGCTCTTTTATGTGGATCAGGTGAGTGTGCACCAAGATGCGCTCCCAGGTGCACCCACCGAGCTCGACCGGGGACGGGTTGCCGGTGGGCCCTGCCATCAACGCCGGCCGATCGGTCGCGACGTCATCGCACCGTCACCGGCGAGTCGACGTAACGGCGCAGCCACAACTCGGTCACGAGCACCCGCCAGAAGGCGAGTCCGTCACCCGGCTTGCCCCCTAGCCACGCGTCGAACTCCTCGAGGAGACGGCCGGAGTCGAAGATCCCCCGTGACGACAAGGTGCTCGAGGAGAAGACGTCCCTGATCAGAGGGGCTCGCTCGCGCGTCCATGCGGTCTCGGGGTTCGTGAAGCCGATCTTGGACCGCCGGGTCCGGTTGGCCTCGGGCATCTTTCCCTTCATGGCCTGACGGTACACGTACCGGTTCCACCCCATCTTGATCTTCTGGTCGATCGGGAGCTGGAAGATGAATTCGACCAGCTCGTGGTCCAAGAAGGGGACCCTGGACTCGATCGAGAAGGCCATGGAGTTCTTGTCCTCGTAGCGCAGCAGGTTGGGCGTCGAGTAGCGGAGCACGTCGTCGGCCAGCCGGACGTTGAGGTTGCGGCTCGGTCGGTAGTCGAACACGGCAAGATCGGCGGGCGTGGCGGTGAGGAAGTCGGGCATCGAGAACTGGCGCGGTCCGCCAGGCCGGCGCCTCGCAACCAGTTCTCGAGCGAACTTGGTGTACAGGTCCCGCCCGAGCACGACCTCCCGGACCGCTGCTAAGAAGTGGCGCTGATCCACGGCCGAGCTCAGATAGGTGCGGAAGTACGGGAGGTACCCGGCGAGCAGCTCGTCTCCGCCGTTGCCCGAGAGGATCACCTTCACCTGGCCTTTGGCGATCCGGTAGACCGAGTAATAGGCGTACGGTGCCGACGAGATCGTCGGCTCCTCCTGGTACCAGACCCACTCTGCGATCTCGTCCCAGAACTCGTCCACTGTCGGGTAGGCGTAGTGGGGGACGCTCTTGACGTGCCTTTCGACCGAGTGCACGTACTTGCTCTCGTCGATGCTCTGGCCCGGGTACAAGGCGGAGAAAGTGTGCAACGAGCCTTCGGTGTGGGTGTCCGCGCCTGAGCCCATGAGAGAGGCCATGACCGATGAGACGCCGCTCGAGTCGAGCCCTCCCGACAGCGACACGCCGACAGGGACGTCCGCGATCATGTGCCGGCGGATGACGCGCTCGAATAGCTCCCCGAAGCCCCCGGCGTATTCGGCGTCGGGCCGCGACGACGAGAACTCCGGGTTGACCTCGGGCGCCCAGTACTTGCTGACAGCAGTCCGGCCGTCAACCGAAACCGTCATGAAGTGTCCGGGCAGCAGCCGCTTCACGCCCTGGAAGAAGGTCTCCTCTCCGGCGTCGTGCACACGGTGGAGCAGGAACTGGTATAGGACCCCCATGTCCGGAGCGCGTGGGATACGCGGGTCCTGGAAGAGGGCCTTCAGCTCGGAGGCGAAGCAGAACCGACCCGGAGCGGCGTGGTAGTAGAGGGGCTTTATCCCCAGCCTGTCGCGGGCGAGGTACAGCTCATGGGTGCGCCGGTCGACGATCGCGAAGGCGAACATCCCCGTCAAGTGGGTGACGCACGAAGCACCCCACTCCTCGTATGCGCGCAGCACCGTCTCGGTGTCCGAATGGTCCGACACGAAACAACGTCCCGCGCGGGCGAGCTCCCCGCGCAACTCGGCGTTGTTGTACAGCTCCCCGTTGAACACGATGGAGGCACCGGTCTGCTCGGAGCGGATGGGTTGTTCTCCACCCTCGATGTCGATGATGGAGAGCCGCCGCATCCCGACGGTGAACTCCTGGCCCACCTCCGCTCCCCACGAGTCGGGCCCGCGGTGCTCGATCGAGGCCAGCATCGCTTCGAGCAGCTCCGGGTCGCGGCCGGTGAACCCGGCTATTCCGCACACGGTTGTTCTGGCGCGCTCAGGAGGTGGTCGTGGGGATTGTCGTGACCGTGGGAATCGTCGTGATCGTGGCTCCAAGCGGTACTTGGAACAGCGAAGCCGGCGGGGACGCGGAGTAGCTCTTGATCTCGAAGTCCGCTTTGGCACTCGACACCGAGACGTAGCCGAGAATGCCTTGGGAGGTCACGCACCACTTGCTCGTGCCGGGGCTCTTCTTGTTGACAATGACGACACATTGGAGGCCGAAGCCGTTGACCGACATGGTCGTCGAGTGGATCGTGACGCCCTGCAGTGCTGCGGCCGCCGAGTAGAGCTTGAGGAAGTCGATCCAGTACGCGCCTGAGTAGAGCGCGTACATGAGTTTGTAGGTCTCGACCTCTGCCCCTTTGACCTCGATGCACGACCATGTGGCGCTCGAGCCAAGGCCCCGGGAGCAGGCGAACTCGCCTTTCGAGTTCGAGATGACATCGAGGATCTGCCCTGACACCGTGGTGCCGAACGCGAAGTCGCGTGGAGGCGAAGCGGCGAGCTCGGTCGTCACCGGGTTGCTGCCCGTGGTCACGTAGGTCACTTCGTAGGGGCTCTTGTCAGCGGACTTGATCTTGTTCGAGAGCGCGCTGATCGCCGCACCCTCGTGCAGCACGTTGTGCGCCGTCTTGATCGCGTTGATGACCTTGCTGCAGCCCGTCAACCCGAGAACGCTCGTCAAGACCACAACGGCGACGAGGATCGCCCGCCGGCAAGCTGTCGGCGCTCTTTCCGGATGAATGAACGGTTTCAATGCTTGGTCCCCCAGTCGTTCGGCCGTGATGGCCCAAGAATAGATCGCAGGAAGCTTCAGCTCAGCCGGTTCGTGTCCGAAGGGCTGTTTCGAGCCGATGTGTGCGGGAGGGGAGTTGGGGAGCATGAGTGGCCGTCCCTTGGATTCCGGAGTGATTCGATCGGTATAATCGAAATATGTCCGGCGTCAGCCCCCCCGTCACAGGCGGAGCAAGCTAGCACTGTGACTGGAACCTCTGGCGGACGCGAGCACGCGGGTCGCGCGCCGGAGGGACGCGGCTTGTCAACCGATGACAGGCTCGACATTGCCGTTCGGGCGCTGGCGCTCTGGCGTGGCGCGAGCGGGGGAGTGACCATCGTCGCGATCGACGGGCACGGCGCTTCGGGAAAGTCGACGATCGCAGAGAGCCTTTGTGCGAAGACCGGGGCGAGCCTCGTCCGCACCGACGACTTTTTCATGCGCCGTCGTCAATCTGCCCCTGTTCCGGAACGAGGCGAACCGAAGGGTGTCACGGACGCGCCAGTGAGGGAGACCTGGCGAGGGATCGGGACGTTCTACGACGTGACGCGGTTGCGAATCGAGGGTCTCGAACCATTGCGGGCGGGACGCCAGGCAGTGTTCCACGCCTTCGACTGGGACTCGGGAGCTGTCACCGAAGCACAGACCCGCGTCGGGCCGAACGACCTCGTCCTCCTCGAGGGGGTGTACTCCGGAGCACCCGAACTGGGTGATCTCGTCGACCGGGCGATCTACGTGGACACGCCGGAGCCCGAACGGCTGCACCGCCTTCGCGGCCGGGTCGCCCCGGAGGACTGGGACGAGGAGTGGCTGCGGGCCGAGAAGGAATACTTTGCCGGCATGCGCCCGTTGGAGTCGTTCGATCTCGTGATCTGCGGCACCGGCGCACCGGCCTTTGCGACGACGAAGCACACCCCGAGCTCATGCGCGGCTTCGTCCAGGACGGGACTGATCGAAAGCCATTAGCCTACGGGTAGAAGCACGGGAGCTCGGGTGTACCGGGCTGAGAGGGTGGCCGGCCAGCAGGTCGGAGTGCCACCGACCGTTCGAACCTGACCGGGTAATGCCGGCGTAGGGAGGTGGCCATAGTGGCGACATCAAGCCCGAAGGTGTTCAGTACGGTCGTTGGAGATCGTCGGTTCGAAGTCGGGCGGACTCTCGGCCACACACATCGGCGACGCGCCGGGTTGGTGCTCGTCTTCGTAGCGTTCGCTTCGATCGGGCTCGGGGCGTGCAGCTCGTCGACGACTGGGTCAAGGACCAGTGCGACCGCTGGCACCACGGGCAGGGGGACGATAATTGACGGCGGGACTGGCTACTTCGCGGAGCAACCGGAGACACCTCCCGACTACATCTTCCCGCTCGTCTCCGGCCAGTACTTCACGGTCGAGAACACAGCCGATTTCCAGACGCTTCTCTACGAGCCGCTCTACTGGTTCGGCGACAAGACCAGCACCTCGGTCGACTACTCGCTGTCGATCGGGAACGCTCCGATCTACAGCGACGGCAACCGAGTTGTGACGATCACGCTCAAGCGCTACCTCTGGTCGAACGGCCAGCCGGTGAACGCCCGTGACGTCATCTTCTGGATCGACCTCTTGAAGGCGAACCCTGACGACTGGGCCTCGTATGTCCCGGGTGGCTTCCCCGACAACGTGACCTCGGCGACGGCGCTCGACGCGACGACCGTCCAACTTCATCTCAACTCCGCCTACGACCCCATCTGGTTCACTTACAACGAGCTGTCGCAGATCACGCCCCTTCCGCTCGCTTGGGACCGCACGTCGCTGTCGGTGCCCGCACCCCCGGCGGGAGCGAGCGAGCTCCCCGACGCGACGCCGTCGGGCGCTAGATCCGTCTACAACTTCCTCAACGACCAAGCCAAGAACGTCGGGAGTTACGCGTCGAGCCCGATCTGGTCCGTGGTCGACGGCCCCTGGAAGCTCGTTGGCCTCACGACCGACGGGACCGCGACCTTCGTGCCCAACCGGCGCTTCTCGGGCCCGGACAAGCCGCACCTGGCGATGTTCGTCGAGCTCTCATACACGAGCGCTGCGGCCGAGTTCTCGGTGCTGCGCGCAGGCTCGGGGGTCGGCGGGCCTGGAGTGGCAACCTCGGGCGACCAGATCTCGGTCGGGTACGTGCCCGACAACGACTTGCCGCAGTCCGGGTCACTCAGGTCACAGGGCTACCAGCTCGTGGACTGGTACCCGTTCCAGTTCGACTACTTCGAGCCGAATTTCAACAACCCGCAGGTCGGGCCGATCCTGCGCGAGCTCTACTTCCGCGAGGCGTTCCAGCACCTCGTCGACCAGCAGGGTTGGATCCACGCCTACTACGGCGGGCTCGGGCTTGCCACCTACGGCCCGGTGCCCGCGAGGCCGCCCAACCCGTACGCGGACGCGAACGCCTCGGTGAACCCTTATCCCTTCAGCGTCTCCGCGGCGAGGACACTGCTTGTCGGGCACGGCTGGAAGGTCGTCCCGAACGGCGTGACGAACTGTGCCCGGCCCGGCACCGGCCCGACCGAGTGTGGGAAGGGGATCGGGGCGGGTGAGGGGCTCAACTTCACGCTCATGTACCCGAGCGGGCTCGTCTACACCGACGGCGCGATGGTGGACCTGCAGTCGGTGGCCAAGCAGGTGGGCATCGAGATCGCCCTCAAGGAGGTGACTCCGACCACGATCGCCTCGACGATCTTGAGCTGTGAGCCGAGCCAGGCGGCCTGCAGCTGGCAGCTCGGACAGTACGGCGCCGGGTGGGTCTTCGAGCCGGACCACTACCCGAGCGGCGAGGAGATCTTCGAGACCGGCGCGCTCGGAAACGTCGCCAACTACTCGAACCCGACGACCGACAGGCTCATCGCGGCCACCACCAAGGCCCCGGTCGCGGGCGCGAGAGCCGCTCTCGACGCCTACCAGGACCAGGTCCGTCTCGAGCTGCCCAACTTCTGGCAGCCAAGCCCGGGCACCCTGGTAACAGTTCAGGCGAACCTTCACGGCTTCGTCCCGAACGCCTACGGGTTCATCAGCCCGGAGGAGTGGTACTTCACCAAGGGTTGAACCTAGCGGCCGATTCGGAATGGAGGCCAGGACCGCAAATGATCGGATACACACTGCGCCGCCTCGGCCAGGCCGTGATCGTCCTGCTCGGCCTGACCGTGCTCGTGTTCCTGCTCGAGCACATAATCCCCGGCAGCCTCGCGCGCGCCATTCTCGGGCCCCGGGCCAGTCCCGGTGAGATCGCCGCGTTCGACCGGGTGAACGGGCTCGATCGCCCGGTCGTCGCGCAGTACTTGACGTTTGTCTCTCATGTGCTTCACGGGAACCTCGGGTATTCCTACCGCCTGAACCAGAGCGTCGACTCGCTCGTCGTCCATGAGCTGCCGAACGACCTCATCCTCGTCGGCATCGCGATCTGCCTAGCGCTCGCGATCGCGGTCCCGCTCGGGGTTGCCCAGGCGGTGCGGCGGAACCGGGCGTTCGACCATGTGACTACCGGGGCCTCGTTTCTCCTCTACTCGATGCCTGCGTACTGGCTCGGGCTGCTGCTTATCGCGGGGCTCGCGATCGGTGTGCACGTCTTCCCCCCTGAGGCGCCCCAGGCGGCTTCGCCGGCCGGGGTCCTCGGCGACCCCCGCGCCCTTGTGCTTCCCGTCATCACTCTCACCCTCGTCAACGTGGCATTGTTCGGCCGCTACATGCGCTCAGCGGCCGTCGACACCCTCGCCCAGGACTACGTCCGCGTCGCCCGTTCGAAAGGCCTCCCGCAGCGTGCGGTCCTCTTGCGCCATGTGCTGCGCAACTCGCTCGTGCCGGTCGTGACGCTGCTCGGCCTGTCCATCCCGGCCGTGCTCACGACCGGGCTCGTCGTCGAGTACGTGTTCAATTTCCCCGGGCTCGGCCTCACGTATTTCAACGCGGCCGTGAACGCTGACTACCCAGTGGAGCTCGGCATCACGGTGATCGTCGGGGTCGCGACCGTCCTTGGCAGCCTGCTGGCCGATCTCGCCTATGCCGTGCTCGACCCGAGGGTCCGATATGGCTGAGGTCGAGACCTTGCTCGCCTCGGTCGGGGTCGCCGGAGAGGACTGCGACACCTTGCGCGCGCCGAAGGTGCTCCGTGGGCGCGGCAGGCGCCAGTCGTTCGCCACTGCGTTTGTGGAGAACCGGATGGGGGTTGCGGGCCTCGGCATCGTCGTCGCGGTCGCCGCGTTCTGTTTCCTCGGCCCGCTCGTGTACCACAGCGACCAGATCCACGCGAGCATCGCGCTCACGAACCTGGCGCCGGGCGCGGGGCACCCGCTCGGCACCGACGCCAACGGGTTCGACATTCTCGGGCGGCTCATGGTCGGGGGCCAGAGCGCGCTCGAGATCTCCCTTGCCGTTGCGCTCGTGGCGACATGCTTCGGGTCGCTCTGGGGCGCCGTGTCCGGCTTCACGGGCGGTGTGATCGACGCCATGATGATGCGCATCGTGGACGTCGTGATCGCTGTGCCCGCCATTTTCCTGCTCATCTACCTGGCGACAGTGTTCAGGCCCACGGTCCCGCTGCTCATCGTCGTGCTCTCGTTGCTCTCGTGGCTGGGGCCGGCTCGGCTTGTCCGCGGTGAGACGCTGTCGCTTCGGACCCGGGAGTTCGTAGACGCCGTGCGCGCGGCGGGCGGCCGGAGCTCGCGCATCGTCGGGCGGCACATAATCCCGAATGCACTCGGGACGATCTCGGTCAACGCGACGTTCCAGGTGGCCGACGCGATCATCATCCTCGCCACACTGAGCTTCCTCGGGTTCGGCTTGCCGCCGCCCGCGGTGAGCTGGGGAGGCATGCTGTCGCAAGGAACGACCTACCTGCTGGACGGCTACTGGTGGGAGATCTATCCGGCTGGCCTCATCGTGATGGTGACGGTGGTCGCGTTCAACTTCATCGGTGACGCTTTGCGCGACACGCTCGATGCGAGGCTGCGCGAGCGCTAGCAGCTCATTCCCACCGGAAGAAGCGAATCGCCAGCAGGGGGCGCGCAACGCCAGTGAGCCCTGACCGGGGACCAGGCGCTTGTGTTGGCTTACGACGAACTCAAGGCCTTGTGCTGGGAGCGCGGACAAGCCGACGAGGCTGCGCCCTGGTCGTAGCTGGAGCGCTTCGTCTCGGACGCTCTCGTCGCGTCT
>CABEDI010000371.1_pt1 | contig 40531 bp, 32 predicted proteins | sample 3422911 | NCBI WGS metagenome assembly CABEDI01 (sample SAMEA5534329, study PRJEB31848) | metagenome | biome: tundra; feature: field; material: soil | place: USA | collected 2013-05 | depth 0.15 m | reverse complement strand
GATGGGCAAACTAAGCCACACCTTGCGGAGCTATATACTCGCCCGGGAATTCGAACCAAAAGAGCGGAGGAACTCGTGCAGATTGGGATCCTGACTGGTGGAGGAGACGCGCCTGGGCTGAATGCGGCGATCCGAGGTGTGGCACGCAGTGCTTTCGCCGACGGAGTCGATGTTCTCGGAGTGCGGAACGGATGGGCCGGCCTGGTCCAGGACGGCGACGCCGTCCCGCTGCGCCTCGCAGACGTGTCGGGGATCCTCGCTCGGGGCGGGACAATCCTGGGTACCTCGCGAGTCAACCCCCTGGCCGACGCGAAAGCGATGGATGCCGTCATTGCAAATCTCGGCCGCCTTGGTATCGACGCGCTCGTGACCATAGGCGGGGATGACACGCTATCGGTCGGCGCCGCACTGGCGGAGCGGGGAGTGCCCGTGGTCGGCGTCCCCAAGACGGTGGACAACGACCTGCTTCTCACGGAGTACTGCATTGGCTTTGACACCGCGGTCGCCATTGTCACAGAGGCAGTGGACCGACTGCACACCACCGCTGCCTCGCACCACCGAGTGATGGTGGTCGAGGCCATGGGACGCGAGGCCGGATGGGTGACCCTGATGGGGGGCCTCGCCGGAGGGGCCGACATGATCATCATCCCGGAATTCGACGTCGGACTGGAGGAGGTCGTCGAGCATCTCAACGCCCGCCGCAAGCAGGGCAAGACCTTCAGCATCATCGCCGTCTCAGAAGGGGCCGAGGTCACCGGCCTGCCCACTCCGTCAGGCAGTGAGGCGCCTCTCGACGCCTTCGGGCACGCCCAGCTCAGCCGCCGTGGGATCGGGGAGCGTCTTGGTCGCCAAGTGGAGGACGTGACCGGTTTCGAGACGCGAGTCACGGTGCTGGGCCACACCCAAAGAGGAGGCACGCCTACCGCCTACGACCGGATCTGGGCGACACGGGTCGGTGTTGCCGCCTACAAGCTGATAAGCGAGCGGCGTTTTGGTGAGATCCCCATCAAGCGCGGCGACAACGTGGAGAGCGTCCGGCTGTCCGAAGTGGTAGCCGAACCCCGGCTGGTGCCGGAGGACCTGTACCGACTCGCGGAGTTGTTGTACTGATCAAGCCCAGGGATCCGTCCTCGAAGAGCCGCGATCCTCGCAAGCTCGCACGTCAGCCTTCAGGTGGTCGGTGGGGGAGTGGCGCCAGCGCTGCAGCATTTGGTGGAGGTTGAAGCGATCGTCGCGCGTTGGACCCGGTAGACTTGTGTGCCACGGCGTTTGCCGTGCCTTTCTCTGGGGTCCTGCCCATATGCTCTCGCGCGCCAACTTCCGCAACCTCGCGATCGTCGCTCACGTCGACCACGGCAAGACGACGCTCGTAGACGGGATGTTGTGGCAGTCGGGAGTGTTCCGCGCCAATCAAGAGGTCAATGAGCGCGTGATGGACTCGATGGATCTCGAGCGCGAGAAGGGGATCACCATCCTGGCGAAGAACACCTCGGTGCGCCACGGAGGTGTGAAGTTCAACATCGTGGACACTCCGGGGCACGCCGACTTCGGCGGAGAGGTCGAGAGAGCGCTCGCGATGGTCGACGGTGTTCTCCTGCTCGTGGACGCGAGCGAGGGACCTTTGCCTCAGACCCGCTTCGTGTTGCGCAAGGCGCTCGAGCGGCGCCTGCCTGTGGTACTCGTGGTCAACAAGATCGACCGGCCCGATGCGCGTCCCAAAGAAGTAGTGGACGAGGTCTACGAGCTGTTCTTGGACCTCGACGCGGACGAGGAGCAGATCGAGTTCCCCATCGTCTACTGCAATGCCAGGGCGGGACGTGCCTCGCTCGATCCGACAGTGGTGGGAACAGACCTCGAGCCGTTGTTCAAGGTCATCTACGACTACATTCCGGCTCCGACCTTTGAGCCTGGGCATCCGCTGCAGGCACTGGTCACGAACCTCGACGCGTCGGCCTATGTCGGTCGTCTTGCGATCTGCCGTGTGCTGCATGGCACGATCCGGCGCGGTCAGCAGGTCGCGTGGTGCCGGGCCGACGGAGCTGTGGAGCGATTCAAGGTTGCCGAGCTGTACGTGTCCGAGGGGCTGGACCGGGTCGATGCGGCGGAGGCCGGCCCGGGCGAGATCATTGCCGTGGCCGGGTTGTCCGATGTCACGATCGGCGAGACGCTCTCGGACCCCGACGACCCGCGGCCGCTCCCGGTCCTCATCGTCGACGAGCCGAGTCTCGGCATGACGATCGGCATCAACACCTCGCCCCTGTCGGGGACCGAAGGGACCAAGGTCACCGCCAGGCTGCTCAAGCACCGCCTCGACGCCGAGCTTGTCGGCAACGTCTCGATCCGCATGCTGACCACCGAGCGACCCGATACCTGGGAGGTGCAAGGTCGCGGTGAGCTGCAGCTCGCCGTGCTGGTCGAGATGCTGCGTCGCGAGGGTTTCGAGATCACCGTGGGCAAGCCGCAGGTCGTGACCCGGATGATCGGTGGCAAGGTGCACGAGCCAATGGAAGCGGTGTCGATCGACGTGCCCGAAGAGTTCCTCGGTGTCGTTACCCAGTTGCTCTCGCTGCGCAAGGGGCGCCTGGTCCAGATGGTCAATCACGGCACCGGCTGGGCGAGGGTCGACTACTCGGTGCCGTCTCGCGGCTTGATCGGCTTTCGCACGGAGTTCCTGACCGAGACCCGTGGGACCGGTGTGCTGCATCACATCTTCGACCGCTTCGAGCCGTGGCACGGCGAATTGCGGACGCGTGCGTCTGGCTCGTTGGTCGCCGACAGGGGCGGTTTGACGACCACCTACGCCCTGATGAACCTCCAGGATCGCGGCGCGCTGTTCGTCGGGCCCGGCGTCGAGGTCTACGAGGGGATGATCATCGGAGAGAACGCCCGCTCGGAGGACATGGACGTCAACGCCACGAAGGAGCGCAAGGTCACCAACGTGCGTTCTTCCACGGCCGAGGAGCTGGTCCGGCTGATCCCGGCCAGGCTCCTCTCGCTCGAGCAGGCGCTGGAGTTCATAAGCGAAGACGAGTGCGTCGAGGCCACCCCGGCCAGCGTCCGGCTGCGAAAGGTCTTGCTCGACCAGGCTGAGCGAGGCAGGCGCACCGCCCACTCCAAGCGCGACCGGTTCCGAGGCGAAGCACGCGAAGTCCAGGCCGGGCGCCGGGCCGGGTGATCAGTCTGCTCGAGCGGGCGTTCGCAACGACGTTCGAGGGGACCTGAAGGCCGTCGGTCCGTGTGGCGCCTGACCGAGGAACGCGCCTCGGCCGGTCACAATTCCGATTCTGCTCGGTCGACGACGAGGCGGCCGCGGCCCGCGCGCTTGGCGAGATAGAGGGCGTCATCCGCGCGGCGCAGCAGCTGCGAAGGATTCTCCTCGGGCCGGAACAGCGCCATTCCCGCGCTGACCGATGACGCGATACCGGTGACGGTCAGGATCGCTCCGTCCGCGAGCGTCAGGAGGTCATGGGCGACCGTTTCGACGCTGTCCGGGTCTCCATCGCCGAGCAGGACGACAAACTCATCGCCCCCGATTCGCACCAGGACATCGCTGCGGCGCAGGCGCTCCCGCCACTTTGCGACGAGGTGTCTGAGGACGTCGTCGCCGACGTCGTGGCCGAAGGTGTCGTTCAGGTCCTTGAAATTGTCGATGTCGAACAGCACGAGCGCGCCACCCGAGGCTTCGGCAGGTTCGACAGCGAGGCGTCGGGCAAGCTCGACGTCGAGGGCCCTGCGGTTGTGAGCGCCTGTGAGCGGATCGCGCAACACGAGCTCCTCGAGATAGGCCTCGAGGCGGTGCCGGTCGGTCACATCGAGGACCTGAGTGACAAGATGAAGCGGCCGACCCACCTCATCCCTGACGAGGGTGATGCTCATCACGGTGTGCACGACGGAGTGGTCGGGTCGCAGGTAGCGCCTCTCGACCATCGCTGTTCGCCTCTCGCCGGCGAGCATCCGGTTGGTGAGCTCGCGGTTGGACTCGACGTCGTCGGGGTGGATCAGCTCCGACCACGATCCCCGGTGCAGCTCTTCGCGCGACCGTCTCGTCAAGGCGCAGAACGCATCGTTTGCTCGCAACACTGACCCGTCGGGCGCGATGATGGCCATGCCGATCGGCGAATTGTCGAAAGCGCTCGAGAAGCTGGCCTCGCTCCGGCGCAGCGCTTCGTGAGTTCGCTCGCGATCGGTGACCTCCAGGTTCACGACGAGGACCTCCTCGATCGCCCCTGAGCTAGTGGCGACAGGTAGGTATCGCGACCAGAACTTGTGGCGCCCCGGTCTCGCGTTCTCCTCGGTCGAGGTGAGGCCGGCGAAGCACTCCTCCAGGCGGCGCCGTGCAGCTTCGAAGCGGTCGGCGCTCAGGAGCTGCGCGAGTGGGCGGTCGACACAGGCGTCTGAGCCGCCGGTGACCGAGGGGAAACCGGCTCCCGCTGCGAAGCGGCATCTCAGTTCCCGGTCGATGACCCAAGCGGTCATTCCCGGCACGGCATCGGTGATCTGGCGATAACGCTCCAACTGTTCTCGCCGTCGTTGCTCGGCTTCGATGCGGTCGGTCACCACGCGGGAAACTGCGACGAAACCAGTCGCCGAACCCTTGAGGCCCCTGACGGCCCCGAACCTGGTCTCGAGCCACTCGGCCTGAGGCTTCTCCGTCCGGACGCGAAAGGTGACGTCGACAGTGTCATCGCCCTTGCGGAGACGTTCGATCGCGGCGTCCAGGAGTGGTACGTCTTCCGCGCAGACGAAGGTATCCGCCGGAATCCGGCCGATGAGCTGATCTGGAGCGAGGCCCAGGATCGCACGGGAAGAGTCGGACGCGAGCCGGATCGTTCCGTCGAGGTCGTGAAGCGTGACGAGGTCGGCGAACGCGGCGAACATGGCCGCGAATTCGTAGTGGCTCGCAAGCGGCCGGACCGCTGTGTAACCCTGGGGCATGGCTGGGCCCCGCTCGCGCCGCAAATGGCCTCGCTGATGCTCGAACACCAATCGAGTCATCGGCGCGCGGCTCTTGGACCTTGAGCGTGGCCCCCAATTGTCGATCCGGCCCGAGGACCCGCCAGAATGGATGTGCACCGGGCCAGAGCACCCGGCCCTGGGGCTTTCGAGTCGGATCGAGACCGCCAGGCGAGCGCCGGTAGACCTCAAGGGGAAGGTGGGAGATGATGAAACAGTTCAAGGAGTTTCTACTCCGCGGGAACCTCATAGACCTGGCTATTGCCGTAGTCATCGGCACGGCGTTCGCAGCTGTCGTGAAGGCCCTGGTGGCGGATCTCGTGACGCCGCTCATCGCGGCCATTGGCGGCAAGCCGAACTTCGCGAATCTTTACTTCACCGTGAACGACAGCAAGTTCCTGTACGGAGACCTCATCAATGTGATCCTGACGTTCATCGTCATTGCAGCGGTCATCTTCTTCCTCGTCGTGAAGCCGACCAACTCGCTCTTGGCACGGCTCGGGCGCCTGCCGAAGGACGAGCCGGTCATGACCTGTCCGCAGTGCTTGAGCCAAGTCCCCGTCGGGGCACACCGGTGCCTGTACTGCACCTCGGAGCTGGAGCCGGTAGAAGAGGTCTAGGTCTGTCCGCCGGTCTACGGCCGGTCAGCGCCGGATGCGCGAGGTGCCGAGACTGGTCGTCCCGCGGTGCAACGCCGCCTCCAGGTGCGGCCCATAGAGCACCCCGACGACGCGGCCGTCCTCGAGCACGGCCGCCGCACGACGCCGGCAGGCGATAAGACATTCCACGGCAAACGGGTAAAGCGGGTCGTCGGGCGAGAGCGCGGGAGCATCGCGATCGGTGGCGTCGGCCACAAGGAAATCGCCAGGAGGGCCCGTGACCCGGTCGGCCGCTATCAGGCCGACATATCGTCCACGGTCGACCACCGGCAGCACGCGGCCCGGTGAGGCTTGCAGGAATGGCGCAACGACCGAGAGCGGGAAGCTCACCTCGAGCGTCGTCGGATCCTGCACCATCACCTCGGACACCTTCAGCCCTCCGACTGCGGCGCGGACCGCGGCGGCCTGTCTCTCGGCGCCGGCGCCCACGAAGACGAAGAGCCCTATGAACGAAAGCCAAAGGTCGTAGCGAACGCCCGCCAGTACCATCGCTAGCCCGATGAAACGCCCGATCTGCACTGCGAGGACGGTTGCGCGGAGATCGTCCCACCTGCGAGAAAGCAGAGCCCTCAGTACCCGTCCACCGTCCATCGGGATCGCGGGTAGGAGGTTGAAACCGGCAAGCAGGAGATTGGCCCACATGAGGCGGCTCACGACCGCGCCGGCGAGAATTGCCGGCGGCCACATCACCGCTCCGGCCGCGTAGCCGACCAGAGCGAGGAGCAGAGCGAGCGCCACATTGGCGAGCGGGCCCGCTATCGCGATGGCGAGCTCGTCGGCCGGAGCGCCTGGCAACCCCGTGATCTCCGACACTCCGCCGATGGGCAAGAGCACGATGTCACGCACCGAGAAGCCCCGCCGGCGAGCTACGAAGCTGTGGGACAGCTCGTGGATCACTATGCAGACGAAGAGCGCCGCGATCCAGATGAGCCCTTCGGCGAGCGAGCGCGTGGTCGTCTTGGCGCCGGTCGGCAGGATCACCAATACCACGAGCAGCGGGAAACTCCAGTGGACGCGGATCGGGACGCCCTTGACGCTCCCAATTCGAAGTGACCGGCCCATCAGACCTGTGCTCTCTCTTGCTCACAGCCAGGCTAGGACTCGCAAGGTCGCGCCAAGGTCAGCGACCTCTCCGCGGACGCCGCAACTCTCGATAGCTTCTGAGGCATGGCTCGAGGAAGGCTCCTTGTCGACCTCGGGCCGCTGCGTCAGTCGCAGGCCTTCCGGCGCCTTTGGGGAGGCTACCTAGTCACGACGCTCGGGTCACAGCTCACTGTGGTCGCGATCCCTTACCAGGTGTTCAAGCTGACCCATTCCTCGCTGGACGTGGGGCTCGTGGGCCTGGCGCAGATCACTCCAGTGCTCGCCGGCTCGCTCTTCGGCGGCTCGATAGCCGACGCGGTCGACCGGCGGCGCCTGCTTCTCGTTACGCAGCTCTCGCTTGCTGCCTGCAGCGTCGGGCTCGCCTTGAACTCCTCCGGCGGGCACCCGGCGCTTTGGCCCTTGTACGCGCTGAGCGCGCTTGGGTCCGGGGTTGCCAGCATCGACAGTCCGACGCGGTCCGCGGTACTCGCCACATTGGTGGGCCGTCCGATGTTCGCGAGCGCGAACGCGCTTTGGCAGCTTCTTTTCCAGGTAGGTCAGGTGGCAGGACCTGCTATCGCGGGACTGCTTCTCGGACAGGTTGGCATCGCCTCGGTCTACTGGATCGACGCGGCCACCTTCGCAGTCTCGCTCCTGGCGGTCGCGAGCCTTCCAGCCCTGCGGCCCCCAGGAGGCGGTACACGTTTCGGACTTCGTTCGATCGCGGAGGGACTGCGGTACCTGAAGGGTCGACCCGTCCTGCAAGGAACGTTCGTCGTGGACCTGAACGCGATGGTGCTCGGCATGCCGCGGGCGCTGTTCCCGGCTCTCGCCCTCGTTCGTTTCCACGGCGGTGCCGCCACGGTCGGCCTGCTCTACGCGGCGCCTGGAGCAGGCGCTCTGATCGGTGCGCTGCTCACCGGTTGGGTGGTCATGGTTCGCAAACAGGGCTGGGCCGTTCTCATCGCCGTCGCCGTCTGGGGGGCCGCAATCGCTGCATTCGGCCTTGTGCCCTGGCTGGCTGTCGCCCTGGTGCTGCTCGCGCTCGCCGGCGCGGCCGACGTCGTCTCTGCGGTCTTCCGGGGCACCATCCTCCAGCTCGAGGCACCTGAGTCACTGCGTGGGAGGCTCTCCTCGGTCCACACCGCAGTCGTGACCGGGGGACCGCGCCTCGGCGACTTCGAGGCAGGCGCGGTGGCAGCGGTCTCGACGCCGCAGATCTCGGTCGTCTCCGGAGGACTCGGCTGTCTCGTCGGCGTCGGCATCGTGGCCTGGCTCATGCCGAGATTCGCGAGATATGACACCACCGACACCGAAGGCCTCGGGGCACCATCTACAGGTGTGAAAGGCTAGGACCATGGATGTAGGAATTCTCGGAGGGACGGGTCCGGCGGGCAAGGCCCTTGCCGCCAGGCTGGCGTCGATCGGTATGTCGGTGTCGATTGGTTCGCGCTCGGCCGAGCGCGGAGAGGAGATCGCGGCCCAGCTCCGTGAGAAGTGGGGGGCACGCGTTCCCGAGCTCCACGGCGCCTCGAACGAAGTCGCCTGTGGGGCGGACCTGGTCGTGGTCGCAACGCCCTGGGACGGCGCGCCACAGACCGTTGCCGGACTGGCCCACCACCTCGACGGCAAAGTCGTCGTCTCCATGGCCAATGCACTCTTCAAGGTCGGCGACGACATCGAAGCAGTCGTGCCTGCCCGCGGCTCGCTGTGCGTGGCGGTTCAGGGCGCCGCACCGCGAGCTTTCGTCTCGGGCGCGTTCCATCATCTCCCGGCCCGGGGACTCGCGAACCTCGAGCAGTCCCTCGACGCGGACGTTCTCGTGTGCTCGGATCACGCGGCTGCCACCAAGGCCACGATCGAGCTCGTGGACCGCATACCAGGGTGTCGCGGGATCGACGCGGGCACGTTGTCGGCAGCAGCCGCGATCGAGGCGTTCACAGCCGTGCTCATCGGCGTCAACATCCGCTCGCGCTCGCACGCCAGCATCCGGCTGACGGGCTTGCGCACCGAAGGCCTCTAGGGCCTGTCGCCCCGTCCCTGACCCGCTGTCGGTGATGCGGCTATACGACACTGCTCGTCGCCAGGTTGTCCCGTTCGCGCCGGGCGAGGTTGTCTCGATGTACACGTGCGGGATCACGCCCTATGACTCGGCGCATCTCGGCCATGCAGCGGTCTACCTGACTTACGACGTGTTGCAGCGGCGCCTGCGCGATCTCGGCCACCGGACGCTGTGCGTGCGCAACATCACCGATGTCGACGACGACATCCTGCGCAAGGCCCGCGAGCTCGGCGTGCACTATCTGGACCTCGCGGCGGGCGAGATCGCCCGCTTCGATGCCGACATGGAGGCACTCGGGTTGCTCCGGGCCTATTCCGAGCCACGGGCGACCTCCGCTATCGCGGACATTCTCGGCTTCATCGGCATGGTCCTCGACACGGGCCATGCATATCGGGCTGGCGGAGCGGTCTACTTCGACGTGACGTCGTTTCCCCGGTTCGGCCAGGTGAGCCATCTCGAGCGCGACGAAATGGTCGGGCTCGCCGCCATTCGGGGCGGCCGGCCGGAGGACCCTTTCAAGGATGACCCGCTGGATTTCGTGCTCTGGCAGCCTTCGGCCCCGGGGGAGCCTTCCTGGGAGTCGCTCTGGGGCCCGGGCCGTCCTGGATGGCACATCGAGTGCTCGGCGTTGGCCATGCGCGAGCTCGGCACGACCATCGATCTGCACGGCGGAGGCACTGATCTCATCTTTCCGCACCATGAGTGCGAGTCGGCCCAGTCGGAGGCTGCGACAGGCTCGGTGTTCGTCCGGCATTGGATGCACGTGGGGATGGTGGGCTTGGGCGGCGAGAAGATGTCGAAGTCGCTCGGCAATCTCGTGTTCGTCCATGAGCTGCTCGAGCAGGGCCACAATCCGTCCGCGATCCGCTTGGCGTTGCTCTCCCAGAGCTACCGGCGGCCCTGGGAATGGAAGGACTCGATGCTCGAGGATGCCGAGGGCCGCCTCGACAGATGGCGGGCGGCGGGCCGGGGCGGTGCCGCCTTGGAGGCCGTGCGGGCCAAGCTCGACGACGACTTGGACACTCCCGGGGCGATCGAAGCCATCGACGAGGAAGCAGGAGCCGGGCGCGGCGTCGGCGAGGCCGCCTCCCTGCTCGGTGTGCGACTGTGATTCGACCCAGGAGGCAGTGCTAGCGGCCCGGTAGGCTGAGCTTTTCCAGAATGCGGCCGAGCGTCGCCAGTACGAGGAGTGGTTCAGATGCCTAGCGAGGTCACGGTCTTTCTGCCCGACGGGTCCGCACGCAGTGTCCCCGCCGGCACGACGATCGCGGATCTCGCCGCGGGGATCGGGCGCCGGCTTGCCGCCGCAGCGGTCGCCGCGGAGCTTGACGGCGTCTTGGTCGACCTCTCCCAGCCGCTTTTCGAAGGCGCCAAGGTGCGCATCGTCACCTCCGACACGGACGAAGGGCGCAACGTGCTGCGCCACTCGACAGCGCACGTCCTGGCGCAAGCGGTGCTCAGGCTCTGGCCCGGGGCGCGCTACGCCATCGGCCCGGCCATCGCCGACGGCTTCTACTACGACTTCGATCTCCCCCGGGGCGCCCGCTTCTCCGAGGACGACCTGGCACGGATCGAATCGGAGATGAAGGCGATCGTCGCCGAGGCTCAGCCGTTCGTGCGCGAGGAGCACACGATCGCCGAAGGCCTCGAGATCTTCGCCGACCAGCCTTACAAGCGCGAGATCATCGAACGCGTCGCCGAGGCTGCCGTCGGCCTCGATGCCGAGCTCGCGGCCGAAGCCGGCGGGAATCCCGGCGCTGTCAACGCCTACCGCAACGGTCCGGGATTCGTGGACCTGTGCCGCGGTCCGCATGTGCCCTCGACGGATCGCCTGGGGCATTTCAAGCTGACCCGGGTGGCCGGCGCCTATTGGCGTGGCGACGAGCACAGGCCCCAGCTCCAGAGGGTGTACGGCACGGCCTGGGAGTCGGACAAGGCCGTCGAGTCGTACCTCCACCGTCTCGAGGAGGCAGAGCGCCGCGATCACCGCCGCCTCGGCGCTGAGCTCGACCTGTTCTCATTCCCCGCCGAGCTCGGTTCGGGACTGGCCGTCTTCCATCCGAAGGGGGGACTCGTTCGCAAGGTGATGGAGGACTACTCGCGGGCGCGCCATACAGAGGCCGGCTACTCCTTCGTCAACACGCCGCACATCACCCGCTCGGACCTATTCGAGACGTCCGGCCATCTGCAGTGGTTCGCGGAGAGCATGTTCCCGCCGATGGAGCTCGACCAGGGTCATCGCTACTACCTCAAGCCGATGAACTGTCCATTCCATATCCTGATCTTCAAGTCCAGGCAGCGCTCGTACCGTGAGCTTCCCCTTCGGATGTTCGAGTTCGGCGCGGTCTACCGCTACGAGAAGTCCGGCGTTGTGCACGGTCTGACACGGGTGCGCGGCATGACCCAGGATGACGCGCACATCTTCTGCTCTCGCGAGCAAATGGCGGCCGAACTGCAGTCTTTGCTCGGTTTCGTGCTCGACCTTCTTCGCGACTTCGGCCTCGAGGACTTCTACCTCGAGCTCTCGACCATGCCGGCGGAGAAAGCGGTCGGCACCTTGGAGGAATGGGAGGAAGCGACCGAGGCGCTCCGGCAGGCCGCGCTCACGATGGACCTGGAGCTCGTGCTCGACCCAGGCGGAGGCGCGTTCTACGGTCCGAAGATCTCGGTCCAGGCGCGCGATGCGATCGGCCGGACCTGGCAGATGTCGACTATCCAGGTCGACACTCAGCTTCCGCAGCGGTTCGACATGGACTACGTCGGTCAGGACAACACCAGACACCGGCCGATCATGATCCACCGAGCGTTGTTCGGGTCGGTCGAGCGTTTCTTTGCGCTGCTCGTCGAGCATTACGCCGGGGCGTTCCCGACTTGGCTCGCGCCGGTCCAGGTCCGGGTCCTTCCCGTGCGCGACGACCACGCTCCTTACGCGCAACAGGTTCGGGCGTTGCTTGCAGAAGCTGGAGTGCGGGCCGAGGCCGATGACGCCGGCGAGCCCCTAGGGGCACGGATCCGCCGCGCGAAACTGGAGAAAGTGCCGTATCTCCTCGTGGTGGGTGATTCCGATGTTGCCAACGGGACCGTCGGCGTCAACGCACGGGGCTCGGACGAGCCCGAGCGCGGTGTCGGCGTCCAGTCGTTCGTCGAGCAGCTGCGTGTGGAGGCTGCACCGCCGATAGGTCGTGGCTCGGTGCCAGTGCGGCGGGAGCCCCGTGAACCTTGACCACCTTTGGGCGGGCTGGCGGTCGAGCTACGTCAACTCGTTCGGGGATGCAGGTGTCCTGGCCGGCTCGAGCGGTGACCCGACGGCCTCGGGCGAGGCCGAGACCCTGTGCGTCTTCTGTGGAATCGTCCGGTCCGGCGAGTCCGACGAGGTGCGACATGTGCTCTGGACAGGCAGTTTCACCGTTGCGTTGCTGAATGCTTACCCATACTCCCCGGGCCATGTGATGGTGCTCCCGATCCGGCACGTGAACGATCTCTGCGAACTGGCGCGAGAAGAAGCCGCCGAGCTCTCCGTTGGCGTCTACGACGCCGTGGCGGCTGTGAAGGCCGCGTACCGTCCTGAGGGCATGAATCTCGGTGTGAACCTCGGCCGGGCTGCAGGAGCCGGGATCCCCGCTCATCTGCACGTGCACATCGTTCCGCGATGGATCGGCGACACGAATTTCATGACCTCGGTTGCCGGGGTCCGGGTCCTTCCCGAGGCCCTGAGCGACAGTTGGGCGAAGTTACGGGCCGCCTGGACGTGAGCGGGTCCCCGTCCGGTTCGCGCCGGGCGCCCATGATCTGGGGGGAGTGCGGCGTGGAGGGCGACCAGGTCGTCGTCGGCTTGCGCGGGTGGCGCAGGATCGTTGCCACGAGGGGCACCATCAGGTTCCCGCTCGCGTCGATCGTCCGGATCGATCACGACCCGTCGGCACGCGCGCACGTGAAGATCGGCCTTCACCAGTGGCGCAAGCACGGCCAGGGAGTCTGGCGGGTCGGCACCTATCACGGGCTCGACGGCTGGTCGTTCTGGTCCATCGGGCTCGGCCGCAACGCGGTGCTCATCGAGTGCTCGGGAGAGCGCTTGCGCTATGTGGTCATCGAAGTCGAGGATGCGAGGCGCACGGTGCGAGAGATCCGGGTCGCGGTGGCGAAAGTGACCGGACTCCTCCCCGGGGGTCTGGAGGCGAGCCCACCGGCGCCGGCTCGCGGCCCGAACCGGCGAGACAGCCGCGATCAGGGCGAGCTCGCGACAGGCGACAATTGAAGTCGTGACCAGTCATCGCCTTGACTACGAATCTCACCGTGCGGCGCTCGAGCGCGAGGGCGACCTCATCGTCGGCGCGAGCGGCGACGATCTCGAGCTCCCGGTTCCGACGTGCCCGGAATGGCGACTCTCCGATCTCGTGGGGCACCTGGGTGGTGTCTTCACGTTCTGGGGCACCCAGCTCGAGGTGGCATCGCCCGACGCTCCGGTCGAGCCGGCGTCACGGGGCGTGCCGGCCGGGGCCGACGTCATGGACTGGTTCGAAGGTGCCTGCGCGAAGCTCCAGTTGACGCTCGCCGCTCGCGATCCTGAACAGCCCTGTTGGAACTGGTCGGGCGAGGATCTCACCGCTGATTGGGTCTGCAGGCGCATGGCGCTCGAGTCTGCCGTCCACCGTTACGACGTGGAGCTTTCGGTCGGCTTGCCTACACCGCTCGATCGGGATCTGGCCGTCGACGGGATTGACGAGTGGATAGGGGTCCACCTTGCGACCGATGTTCCCGAGTCACCGGACGTCTCGCTCGGTGGCGTGCTGTGCCTGGCCTGCGCTGACCACGCTGCGGCCTGGACAGTGGAGATTGCCGCCGGCCGGCTGCGCTGGCGCGAGGGCAGGGGCCCGGCCGACGCGGTTCTCGTCGGCTCCGCGTCGGACCTGTACCTGTACTGCTGGAACCGCAGACCTCTCGAGGTGCTCGAGCTGACGGGGAACCGGGAGGTCGCTGCCACCTGGAGCTCGCTGACGGTCTGAGCTCCTACAGCGCTAGGTGTCAGCGGCCTGCTTGGCGAGCTTTTCGGCTATGGGCGCCGGCACCACTTCGTGATGGTCGTGGCGCACGGCGAAGCGACCCCGGCCACCGGTGAGCGAGCGGAGGTCGGTCGCGTAACGCTGGATCTCCGACGCCGGCACCAACGCGATCACGACCTGTTCACCGCGCTCTCCGGCCTCGGTACCGAGCACCCGGCCCCGCCTCGAGTTCAGATCACCGAGGATGTCGCCCTGATAGGCCGCAGGCACGGTGACCTCGAGCCGGCAGACAGGTTCGAGTATCACGGGGCCGGCAGCGGCCAGAGCCTCCTTGAAGCCGAGCGATGCGGCCATCTTGAAGCTCATCTCCGAAGAGTCGACCGTGTGGTACTTGCCGTCGTAGCAGGTCACCCGGACGTCGACGACGGGGTAGCCGAAGTGGCCCCCCGTGGACATCGCTTCCTGCACGCCCTTTTCCACAGCTGGGATGAACTGTCGGGGTATCGAGCCGCCGACGATCGCGTCCACGAAGGCGAAGCCCTCACCGCGCTCGAGCGGCTCAACCCGCAGGTTGGCAACGCCGAACTGGCCGTGGCCCCCGGTCTGCTTCTTGTACTTGCCCTCGGCCTCGGCAGACTTGGTGATCGTCTCGCGGTAGGGAACCAGAACCGGCTCGGTCTCGACCGCCACGCCGAACTTGCGGTTGAGCTTCTCGCACACGATCTGCAGATGCGTGTCACCCATGCCCGACAACACTGTCTGGTGTGTCTCGTCGTCCCGGCGAACCAGGAGCGCAGTGTCCTCCTCCTGCAGTCGGTGGATCGCCGTCATGAGCTTGTCATCGTCGCCCTTGGCCTTCGGGTGGACCGCGATCGACAGGACGGCGGTGCGGAGTCTGGGTCCCTCTGCGACCACTGGCTGGTTCTTCGGTGCCAAGGTGTCGCCGGTGAGCACGCCGCTCAGTTTCGCGACGGCGACGATGTCGCCGGCGGGGGCGGCCGAAGTGGGCTGGGTCTCCTTGCCTCGCATGACCTGAAGAGCGTGCAACTTCTCCTCGGAGTGACTACGGCTGTCGAAAAGGGTCATGTCTGGCCGGAGCGTTCCGGAGAGCACGTTCATCAGCGAGATCCGTCCGACAAAGGGGTCGGCGATCGTCTTGAAGACGCGCGCGAGGGGCGGCCCGTCGGGGTCGCGGGGGAGCTGGACCGTGTCGTTCCCCGCCCGCACCGTGAACGACCGGCGGGCGAGCGGGCTCGGCCCGATCTCGCAGATCAGCGAAGCCAGGCGGTCGACGCCCACGCCGGTGAGTGCCGACCCGCACACGACGGGAAACACGCTCGCGGAGGCAACGCCTTGGGCGAGCGTGGCTTCCAAGTCCTTGGTGGAGGGCACTTCGCCTTCGAGGTAGCGCTCCATCATCTCGTCGTCGCCGACGACGATGCCTTCGATCAATGTCTCGCGAACACGACGCTGAAGCTCCGAGATGTCCTCGGGGATCGGCCCGGTGGTGGGCTTGCCCGCGCCGTAGGTGATGGCCGAGTCGGTGAGGAGGTCCGCGATCCCCTTGAAGGCCGCCTCACTGCCGATGGGCAGTTCCAAGGGTGCGATGCCGGAGCCGAAGCGCTCGCGCAGCTGGTCCAGCGTTCTCTCGAAGTCGGCGCGCTCGCGATCGAGCTTGTTCACGAACACCAGCCTGGGAATGCCTAGCTCGGTCGCCAGGCGCCAGGTCTCCTCCGATTGGACCTCGACGCCCTCGACGGCGCTGACCACTAGCACGGCGAGGTCGGCGACCGACAGGCCCGCCTCGACCTCGGCTATGAAGTCGGCGTACCCCGGGGTGTCGATGACGTTGATCTTGCAGTCCTCGAAAAGAAACGGGGCCAGTGCCAACGAGACCGATATCCGCCTCTTCACCTCTTCGGGCTCGAAATCGCAGACTGTCGTCCCGTCCTCTGTCCGTCCCGGTCGGGACAGCACGCCGCCGGCTACCAGCAGTGCTTCGGCAAGGGTTGTCTTGCCGGCACCGCCATGGCCGATGAGCGCGACGTTGCGGATCTTCGCGGACGGCACGGCGTTCACGTGGGTACCTCACTTCCCGCGACCGGCTTCACCGTGGGTGACTGGTCGACGAACTCGCTGGACAGGTTGCGAGCCTATCGGTCGCGTGCGCTGTACGAGGAGGCCGGAGGCTTCGCGAGGGGCTCTGGTATCCTCTTGAAGAGAGGGTCGATGCCACGCATGCTTGTGTGACAGGGGTTTTCGACTGCGGTACTGCCAGACAGGAGCGAGATGATCGACGGCCACCGGGGCCAGTCAACGGCTAGTGGCATCGAAGATGCCGCAGTCGGCGATCAGGCCGCGCTGACCCCTGAGCCGACCCCGCCGGCCGAAGTGGCGACAAAGTCACCCGGACGGGGGATCCGAACGGGTTTCGGGGTGGGTGCCCGTCTCGCACGACACGGCGTCACCGCGAACGAGGTCACGGTCGCCGGCATGGTTCTCGCCGGCGTCACCGGGGTCACCATCGGTCTCGGGCGCTTTTGGGTCGGCGTGGTGCTGCTGACCGTCGGCGGCCTCATGGACACCCTCGATGGCGTCGTCGCAAAGGCTGCGGGCACGGCTTCCAAGAAGGGCGCGTTCTTCGACTCGGTCGCTGACCGGGTGTCCGATGCGCTCATCTTTGGCGGTGTGGCGTGGTACTTCGCCTCGGGCAGCCAGCCCCGGCTGGCGGTCTTGCCGTTCGCGATCTTCGGGGTCAGCGCCGTCATCTCCTACGAGCGAGCGAAGGCGGAGTCCCTCGGTTACGACGCCAAGGGCGGCCTCATGGAACGGGCTGAGCGGCTCATCCTGCTCGGTGTCGCACTGGTGCTCCACGTGATCTTCGTGCCCCTGCTCGGGCTGCTTCTGGCGCTGACGGTTTTCACCGCTGTGCAGCGCTTCATGAAGGTCTGGCGCCAGGCGAGCCCAGAGACGGCCAGCTCTGCAGCTGTGCGTGGGCCGTGGCGCCGGGGACGTGTTGAGTCGCGCTGGCAGACATGGCGTCAGCCGCGCGCGAACGGTACGAGGCGCCGGGCGACGACACCGAGCCGCGTTCGTGCCCGCCGCCGGACCGAACCGCTGGGTGTGAGGCTGCGCCGCGTCCTTGCCAGCGAGCGCTCCGGTATTCGCCGTGTCGGTCCTCGGGCCGAGCGTCGCAGACTCGTCATCGGGTCGGCGCGGCGCCGGCACCCCGGTACCGATAGCTGATCGCCGCTCCGCAGTCCGGTCGGGAACAGTCGGGCAGCCGCTGATGGCGACGCCGGACCAGTGGGCCCGCTACCTCACTTATCGGGGCCTCGCGGCAGCCCTGCAGGTCACTCCTCGCCCGATTGCCGGTGCCCTGGCGACCGCTGCCGGTTTCACGATCTCCGAGGTTTGGCGCGACAAGCGACCACTCGTGAGTTCCAACCTGCGACGAGTGCTCGGACCGGAGGTCGATGACGCTGTCATCCGCCGGCTCGTCACGAAGGCGTTTAGCTCCTACGCGCACTACTGGGTCGAGTCTGCACGGGTAGTGGGTCTGCGGTCGGACCAGATCGAGTCGACCTTCAGCATCGAGGGCTTCGAGCGGTTCCGTCTGGAGATGGCGAGGGGCCACGGTGTCGTGATCGTGCTTCCCCATGTCGGCTCGTGGGAGTACGGGGGTCGTTGGCTCGCCCAACAGGGGTACCCGATGACCACCGTTGGCGAGTTGCTGGAACCTCCCGAGCTGTTCGACTGGTTCACCTCGCAGCGAGCGACGCTCGGCCTCACCGTGTTGCCCCCCGGCCCCGGTACGACTGTCCGGCTCCTCGACACGCTGCGGGCAGGCCGGGTCGTGGGACTGTTGGCGGACCGAGACCTCGTCGGCAACGGCGTTGAGGTTGAGCTTTTCGGTGAGAAGACGACGCTCCCCGCAGGCCCGGCGCTCCTTGCCCTGCGCTCAGGGGCACCGCTCATGACCTGCGCGATCTATCAGAGGCCGCGTGGCCTGTACCACGCTGTGTTGCAGCCCCCGCTCGACTCGACACGCACTGGGCGGATGCGCCAGGACGTGCAACGTCTCACCGAGGAGATGGCGCGCTCTCTCGAGGGGCTCATCCGCCTGGCACCCGAGCAGTGGCACCTGTTCCAGCCGAACTGGCCGTCAGACCGCGAACGATACAGCTGACCTGCGGTTATTGGTGCCGGCCTCGCCTAGGTGACACGAGGTTGACACGCCAGCTTGCGCGGCCGTCCCAGCTCGGGTCCACCGGCGGCAGGGTTCGCTCGGCCTCGTCTTGAGCTGAGCGGCGTCACGCAAGCCATTACCTAATGCCGTGGCGGCAGGGCTCCCCGCCGTCTCGGCCGCCTCAGCGAAACGCTCGAGCTCTACCAGGACGGCGACGACCATCACGTCGAGTGGCGGAGGGAGAAGCCCGGGAACATTTCGGGAACAGGCCTTCGGTACCTTGCCTTCGGAAGCCACCCAACGACCCGAAGTAGGAGAGATGATCCCCACCCACATGCTCCACCAGATAGAGCGCACCAGGATCCGGGCCGAGCAACGGGAAGCCGACATCCGGACGAGCGAGCTCGCCGCGGCGTTCGCACAGCTGGGCTGTTCGCTTACCAGACCGTTCCGTGCCTTGCGCCGCCTCGCCCAGCACGGCCTCGGCAGGTTGGCGATTGAGCGGACTATGCCGGCCGCCAGTGACGACCAGCTACTCGAGGGGGCAGGCTTGGCAGCTGCTGACTAGAGCCGATGGCCGTCTCCCGGCTGGTGGACGTTCGACGGGTTCGTCCCCTGACCACTCACGACAGGCGCACATGACGTCTCATCTGGATGGTCTCGCCAACGGTCTTGACGGGACCCGCCGCCAGTCAGACGGCCCGGGATCGCGAACCGTGCCACTCCTCGCATCCGCGACCCTTTCGGTAGGTCTCGTCGAGGAGCCCTGTGATCTGGCGCTGCCGGCATGGCGTCTTAGTCGATGGATCCGCGTGGCACTACCCATTGCGCTGTGAACTGGGGGTAGGCGTCAACGATGTGGTCGAAGTCACTGTCGTAGTGCAGGACCGCGGCGCCGAAGGAGACGGCGGTTGCGGCGATGGCGACATCGATGACCCCTGCTGCGCGGCCCTTGCCGGCTTGCCAGAGAGCGGTCCGGATGTCGATGACGATCTGGTCGGTGTGCGGTGAATTGGGTAGGTAGAGGAACGAGGTCCGCAGGCGGCGCGAACCTTCGGCGTGTTCTGTGGCGGATCGTGCGCTGAACGCGAGCTCATCCAAGGTGAGAGCGCAGCAGCAGAGTTCGTGTTCGGCATCGAGGATGGCGGTGAGGGCAGACCGGACTTCGGAGCTTCGGGGGAGGCGCTGCAGGATGCTGTTGTCGACGAGATAGCGGCTCACCGGCGGGCGGCGGCGCGAACCTCGGGATCACGGAGATCGGCGACGGGATCTGTTGCGGTGATCCAGTCGATGGTCTCACGCTGGTCGTGCAGCCGTACCAACTTCGACAAGGCAGTGTTGACTGCATCCTTCTTCGTGGTGTGCGGACCGAGGGTAGCCCGTGCTCGTTCGAGCAGGTCCTCGTCGATGTCGATGAGCGTCTTGGCCACGACTCCTCCTTCTGACGTGGTGCATCAATCTTCTCAAGTATATCCAAGCCGGATATACTTGAGGGTCGACTTCCGGCCTATTGCCGCAGGTCGCGTAACCCGAGCAGTGGCACCTGTTCCAGCCGAACTGGCCGAGCGACCGGGAGCTCAGGCACTGAGGAGTGGCGCGCCGGGCCATACCCCGGTGAAAGCTGGCCACTGCCGATAGCGTCACTGCCGATGCGGATTGCGATCGTGTGCCCCTACAGCTGCACGATGCCCGGTGGAGTGCAGAGTCAGGTCCTCGGTCTCGCGAGGGCGCTGAGGTCGCGCGGAGACGACGTGGCGGTGGTAGCCCCCGCAGAAGGCACGGGAATGACCGGCCGGCTCGAGGCCGCCGCACTGGACGGCGCGGTCTTCATCAAAGTGGGCGACGGAACGGCTGTCTCGGTGAACGGCTCGCGCGCGCCCGTCTCGCCGTGGCCGGCGACGATGTGGCGCACGGTCTCGGCCCTGCACGACTTCGCGCCTGAGGTCGTCCATGTGCACGAGCCGTTCGTGCCCGGCCCGTCGCTCGCCGCGGTCGTCACCGGGCCACGCCCTATAGTCGGCACCTTTCATCGCTCCGGGGCCGACTTGGCCTACCGGGCCTACGGTCACGTCGTGGGAGCGTGGTCTCGTCGCCTCGATGCGGCCTTCGCAGTGTCCGAGGAGGCCAGCGCCACCGCTCAGGCGTGTGTCGGGCGCCTCTCGAGCCGGGTCGGGATCATCCCCAACGGTGTGGAAGTGCAGAGGTTCGCCTCGGTCGATCCGTGGCCGACGAGAGCGCCGACGATCGCGTTCGTCGGCCGGCACGAAGCTCGCAAGGGCCTCGGGGTGCTGCTTGACGCCTTCGGGCTGTTGCCGGAGTCGACACATCTGTGGGTGTTGGGAGACGGGCCCGAGACTGAGCGGCTGAGGGGCCGGTTCGGGTCGGACTCCCGGATCGAGTGGCTCGGATCTGTCGACGACGACGAGAGGGCGGCACGCCTGGCAGGCGCGGACGTCTTCGTGGCGCCGTCGCTCCGAGGTGAGTCTTTCGGGGTCGTACTGCTCGAAGCGATGGCGGCAGGGACAGCGGTTGTCGCTTCGGACCTGCCCGGCTATCTACTTGCGGCCGGGCGAGCAGCTCGCTTCGTACCTGCAGGCGACCGGGTCGCGCTCGCCGAAGCCGTAAGCGCCGTCCTCCTCGACGATGCTGAACGGGAGGCTCTCCGCGATCGGGGACGCCAGCGCGCGTCCGAGTTCGACATGAGAGCTATCGCCGAGTTGTACCGAGATACCTACATCCGGTTAGGGCGCACGGCCCGCTCCGGGTAGCCTCGGGCAAATGACTCCAGCGGCCAGAGACCGAACACGCTGGCAGCGCCGTGGCTCCGACAACGACGGCAGGGCGCGCCGAGCCGTCGAGGCACAGCAGGCCGCCTACGAGGCCTCGAGGGCAGTATTGGCCGGAGCCGCCCGTCGCCGTGACGCAGTCTGGCGCCACGCGGCTCGTGCAAGCCGGCGGCGCGCCACGCTCGCCCTTGTGGCACCGCTGGCTGTCGCGATCGTGCTGGCGGTCCTCGGAGTTGTCTCGATCGACTTCCTGATCGCCGGGATCGCGATCGCCTGCGCTATCGCGCTCGTGTCGTGGTTGATGTGGGCGCGCTCGGCCGCCGTGCTGGCAAAGCGGCTGGGCGGGACTGTGGTCACCGCCAAGCGGCGACCGAACATCCTCAGCGCGACCGAGGCCGCCCGTCTCGTCGACGTCGCCGAGGGGTTGTTTGCCGTGTTCGGTCTGCCGACCGCGGAGATCCGGGTTCTCGACGACCCGGCGCCGAACGCGCTGTCAGTGGGCCGTTCGCCCGACCGCGGCGTCGTGTTCGTCACCAGTGGGCTCGTCTTGCTCTTGGACCGAATCGAGCTCGAGGCCGTGCTGGCCCACGAGCTCGCGCACATAAAGCGTGGCGACACCGTCTCGGGGGCCATCGCCGTGCTCGCTTTCGACCCGCTGAAACGCTATATACCGACCTTTGCCGGAATTGCCGACAGGGTCGCCGGCCACGGGCGTGAGCCGCTCGCCGATCTTGCAGCTGTGGCAGTCACGCGATACCCGCCCGGCCTGATATGTGCCCTAGAGAAGATCGGCGCCGCACCCAGTAGGAGGCCCGCCTGCCTCCCGCGCAGTGTGACCGAGTCGACCTCGCGGCTGTGGTTGGCGCCGTTCGAGCTACCGCCAGACGAGCCTGAACGGCTTGGGACCCTCGATCTCGCCGAGCGTGTCGGCGTGCTGCGGGAGCTCTGAGCGGCCGTCCGGATGTGCTGGGATCTCGAAACTCGGACTGGCGAGGTCGGCTCAACCGTGGTCGAATTGTTGGATGCAGCAGGAACGCGGCAGGCGGTGAGGTCCGTTCGGCACGGGCCGACGGGCTCGCGGCACGGACGTTTCACGCCGGAAGCGGTCCACCCTCGGCTGGCGGGGGACCTACGGTCGTGCCAGCGCGTGCTGTTGGACATCGAGGGAGGCTGAGGCGATGTCGGGCCATTCCAAGTGGGCAACGACCAAGCATCGCAAGGGCGCCGTTGACGCGGCCCGGGGGAAGCTGTTTGCCAAGCTGATCCGCCAGGTGGAGGTTGCCGCTCGGGAGGGCGGCGGTGACATGACCGCGAATGCCACCCTCCGCACGATGTTCGCCAAGGCCCGCGACGCGTCCGTCCCGCTCGACACGATCGAGCGCGCGATCAAACGCGGCACCGGCGAGCTCGAAGGCGTCCGTTATGAGGCGATCTCTTACGAGGGCTACGCCCCTTCAGGCGTCGCGATGATCGTCGAGTGCCTCACGGACAACCGGAATCGGACCGGGTCGGAAGTTCGGTCGCTGTTCTCCCGTAACGGCGGTTCGATGGCCGAGCCGGGAGCGGTCTCTTGGCAGTTCGAGCGCAAGGGCGTCGTGATGGTCCCGAAGTCCGTCGGTGAGGATGAGCTGATGGCTGCCGCGCTCGAGGCAGGTGGGGAGGACTTGCGTGACGAGGGCGACGAGTGGATGGTCACGAGCGCGCCCGCGGACCTCGCTGGGATACACAGCGCCCTGACCGGGGCCTCGATTGCCGTCGACTCGGCGGAGCTCGAGATGGTGCCGACCACGCGGGTCGGCGTCACCGACGAGTCGACAGCCAAGCGGGTGCTCAAGCTCATCGAGCTTCTCGAGGAACACGACGACGTGCAGAGCGTGTGGGCGAACTTCGACATCCCCGACGAGATCCTCGAGCGCGTCGAGCTCTGAGCGGTCAGGGCACGGTCCGCCGGGTCGCGGGTCGCGCAGGTTACGATCGAACGAGTGTTTGTCCTCGGCATCGATCCAGGCCTGTCCAGGTGCGGCTACGGCTGCGTGAGGTCAGATGGGCCGCACAGGCACGCGGTCGCCGCCGGAGTGATCACGACCGCGCTCGATGAATCCGTGCCTTGCCGGCTCGCGACGCTTCGTTCGGAGCTGCACAAGCTTGTCAGCGAGCTTCGCCCCGACGTCGTTGTCGTCGAGCGTGTCTTTTTCCAGACAAATGCCCGGACCGCCATGTCGGTCGGACAGGCAAGCGGGGTCGCCCTGTTGACCGCGGTGGAGCTGGGCTGCGAGGTGGTGGAGTACACCTCGAACGAGGTCAAGCTCGCGGTGACCGGCTTCGGCGGGGCGACGAAGGATCAAGTGCAGCGAATGGTGGCGCGCCTGCTCGATCTCGATGCCGTTCCGAAGCCTGCCGATGCGGCGGACGCGCTCGCTCTCGCCCTTTGCCACCTCAGCACGGCACCTTGGGCGCGCGCGTCGAGGCCGGCATCGGCCGGCCCCGAGAGGCCGCATGGCCGAGTGTCACAGGCGGCGCTGCCGTGATCGCGTCCCTGCGTGGTGTGGTGACCGAGCGGAGAGCGGTCGGCGATGCGGCCGTCGAGCTGGTTCTGGACGTTGGTGGCGTGGGCTACCGGCTGGTCGTCGCCCCAAGGACCGCAACCGGCTTGCAGCTCGGGCACGAAGCTTGTCTGGCTGTGCACACTCACGTCCGCGAGAGTGCCATCACTTTGTACGGGTTCACCTCGGCCGAGGAGCGAACGGCCTTCGAGCTGCTCTTGGGGGCGCACGGCGTCGGCCCTGGATTGGCACTGGCGATCCTGAGCATCCACGACCCGGCCGAGCTCGCCCAAGTCATCGCCAACGGGAACGTCGACGCCTTGAAGTTGGTTCCCGGCGTCGGGCAGAAGACCGCGGCGCGGCTGCTTTTGGAGCTGCAGGCGCGATTCGACTATCTCAGCGCCGACGGGGTGGTCGGGGCCGGCACGGACCAGTCAAACCGGCCGCCGTCGGTGACCTCTGAGGTCGGTGAAGCACTCGCCCAGCTCGGTTACGCGCCCGACGAAGTAAGAACGGCGATCCGCGCCTTGCCTGACGAGGGGAGCATCGAGGAGCTCCTGCGCCTGGCCCTGCAGAGCCTCGCGCCGCGGAGATGACCTGGCGATGAGCCCTCGCCGAGAGATTCTTGCGAATAGCGATTCTCCGGTCGCCGAAGAAGCGGCCGAGCCGCGCCTCGACCCCGGCTCGTTCGAAGACGACAGAGCGTTCGAAGTCGGGATCCGTCCCAAGCGGCTCGCCGACTTCGTGGGCCAGCACTCACTGCGGGAGAAGCTCGAGATCATCCTCGAGGCCGCACGACGGCGGGACCAACCGGTCGACCACGTGCTGTTTGCCGGGCCACCGGGACTCGGGAAGACCACTTTGGCGGGCATCATGGCGTGCGAGATGGGTGCTGGCCTGCGCATCACCTCGGGTCCGGCGCTCGTTCGAAGTGGCGACGTTGCAGCCATCTTGACCGATCTTCAGCTCGGAGACGTGCTCTTCATCGATGAGATCCACCGCATGGGCAGGGCGGTCGAGGAGCTGCTCTACCCGGCGATGGAGGACTTCCAGCTCGACATCGTCCTCGGTCGCGGACCGACCGCCCGCTCGATCCGGCTGGACCTGCCGAAGTTCACGCTCGTGGGTGCGACGACCCGCACGGGTCTGATCACCGGGCCCCTGCGCGACCGGTTCGGCATCGTGGCGCGTCTCGAGCTCTACAGCGAGGCCGAGCTCGAGCAGATCGTGCGCCGCACCGGCGTGCTGTTCGGAGTCGAGCTGACGCCCGGGGGAGCAAGTGAGATAGCGCGTCGATCGCGTGGAACGCCGCGCCTCGCGATCCGCCTGCTCCGCCGTGTTCGCGACTTCGTCGAAGTCCGAGGCGAGGGTGTGATCACCGAGGACGCGGCACGTGAGGGCCTGACCGTGTTCGGAGTGGACCAGCTCGGGCTGGACGGCCTCGACCTGAGGATTCTCAACATCCTCTGTGACCTCGCCGGTCGGCCCGTCGGGCTCTCGACGTTGGCAGTGAGCGTCGGGGAGGAGCCCGAGACGGTCGAGGACGTCTATGAGCCGTTCCTCTTGCAGGCCGGCCTCATCATGCGCACGCCCCGTGGAAGGGTTGCCGCACCGAGGGCCTACGAGCATCTTGGCCTTGAGATCCCGGCCCAATCGTTGAGCTTCGTGTCGGCAGGCGACCCCGATCACCTGGCGGCGATGTCGTCGCGTGGGCGCCCTAGGAGCGGAGCGGTTCAAGATGTCCTGTTCGCCGCGGCGTCCGACGAGGATGGATTTCCGGAGGAGCCCGGATCGGGCGACTAAGGTGATGCGTCGCATCATTCCTTGATCGATAGGTCTCCCATGTTTCTCGTCCACGTGCTCGCCCTCTCAGGCATCCATGATCTGGCGGCCCTCACGGGCCCACTTCTGACTGCTGCTGCCGCGAAGAAGTCCAACAGCTCTTTCACGCTGATTTTCTTCGTCTTGCTGTTCGCCGTCGGCTACATGTTCCTCATCCGCCCACAGCGCCAGCGCCGGCAGCGCCAGCTCCAGCTCGGCAAGCAGATCTCCGTCGGGGACAAGGTGGTGCTTTCCTCGGGCATCCTCGGCCGGGTCGAGGGATTTGTGGGCGATCACGCGAGGATCGAAGTCGCCCCCGGGACGGTCATCGAGGTCCTGCGCGCGGCGGTGTCCCAGCGCGTCGACGAAGCGGTCGGCGGCGCGAACGATCCCGCAGGCAACGCTTCGTTCGACGGGCGCGATCACGACGACCTGATCGACGACGCCGACAACGACCCGTACTCGGTGCCTCCCCTGGAGGCCGACAAGACGCCCGATCCAGGTGATGACGCGGATGGGAGCCATCCGGGCGGTAATGGGAGCGGAGGCGGCAACCGTTGAGACGTAGCTTGCTCTTGAGTGTTGTCCTGGTGTGCCTAGTCTGCTTCGGCGCGCTGGGAGGCGTACTTGCCGCGGGATGGTCGCCGAAGCTCGGCCTTGACCTCGAGGGTGGCCTCTCCGTGGTCTTCCAGCCGGCGCAGAAGGCGACGCCGGCACAGTTGCAGACCGTCGTGGCCATCATGCAGGCACGTGCAAACGGGCTTGGTCTCTCGAGCCCGAACATCGGGACCCAGGGCAGCAACATCGTCGTGCAGCTCCCCGGCGTGAAGAATTTCTCGGCTGTGATCAAAGAGATCGGCAACACGGCCCAGCTGTTCTTCCGCCCGGTCCTTTGCGCGGCCAACGCGTACACGGCCCCCAGCTCGACCACCACCACTACGACGGTGCCGAAGACGACCACTACGACATCGGCGAGCACGACCACGACGGCGCCGAAGGCAACTACGACCACCGCTGCGTCGACGACCACGACGACGGTGCCCAAGGCGAAGAAGGTCGCCGGATACGTGAAGCCGCCGCCGTGTGGGGCGTCTTACCTCTACACAACGGCCACCTACAGCACCGCCCAGTCGTCGAACCCGGGGTCGCCGCCCGACCCGGCGCTGAACTCGGTGCCCACCACGCCGGCGGGCCAGGACAAGGCATCGCGGGTCGTCCTCATCTGCGCGTCCACGTTGAGCCCCTGCCCGGCGCGTTACGAGCTCGGCCCGACGCCTTATGACGGGACGGTGCCGGCGACCGGCGAGATACTCGCCTCGGCCAACGCCGAGCTGCAGACGACTGCGGGATGGGTCGTGAACTTCACGATCAAGTCGCAGTACTCGGCCTTCTTCGACACGGTCGCGAAGAAGAACTACCACCTCCCGCTGGCTATCGACCTCGGGGGCCAAGTGGAGTCTGCGCCGACCATCAACGCCCAGAGCTTCGGCGGTTCCGGCGAGATCAGCGGCAACTTCACCCAGCCGCAGGCACAGGCGCTCTCCCTCGTCCTCAAATACGGCCAGATCCCGATCGCTCTCACCCAGGCGACCTACACCACAGTGTCGCCGACGCTCGGGAAGAAGTCGCTGCAGGCCGGCCTGCTCGCAGGCCTCCTCGGGCTGCTGCTCGTGATGTTCTACACGATCTTCTACTACAGGGCTCTCGGAATCGTGGTCGTGCTCGGCCTGGTGAGCACCGGCGCTCTCATCTACGCGATCATCTCGCTCCTCGGAGCGACATCAGCAGGCCTCACGCTGGATCTTTCGGGCATGACGGGCTTGATCGTCTCAGTCGGGATCACCGTCGACTCCTATGTCGTCTATTTCGAGCGATTAAAGGACGAAGTGCGCGCAGGCCGGTCGATCCGGTCCTCGGTGGACAGGGGCTTCAAGAGCGCCTACCGCACGATCCTTTCTGCTGACGCGGTGTCCTTCCTCGGGGCACTCGTGCTGTGGCTGCTGTCGATCGGTGCGGTTCGCGGCTTCGCGTTCATGCTCGGGTTGTCCACCATCGTCGATGTCATCACCGCCTACACCTTCACGCGTCCCCTCGTGATCCTTCTCGGTCGGAATCGGATATTCACCGATGCCCGGGGCTTCGGTGTCGCGAGCGGCCTGGCCGCAGCTTCGGAGGCCGGATCATGAGCACCGCATCGATCGAGCTAGGCGGTGCTGAAGCGCGCAGGCCCATGGTGCTCCTCCGCCTGTACCACGGACAGACCCGTTTCGACTTCGTCCGCAGGCGGAGATGGTGGTTCGGCGCCTCCGCGATCGTGATCATCGCGGGCCTCGCCTCGCTCGGCGCGAAGGGCCTCAACTACAGCATCGAGTTCGTAGGGGGCACTTCCTGGCAGGTCTCGGCACCGGGCGTCACCCCGGCGCAGGCACAGAGCGCGCTGACGCCGCTCGGCTTCGGAGGCGCGACGATCACCCAGCTCGGGAGCGGGAGCAACGAACGCCTGAACGTCGAGGCGAAGCTCGCCAAGAACTCGACCGGCGTCACCACCCAGGAGGCCACCAAGGTGGCGGCGGTTCTCGCCGCGCTGGCTCACAAGTCGGCATCTTCGGTGTCGGTCGAGAATGTCGGGCCGACCTGGGGGAACGACATCACCCACAAGGCGGTCGAGGCGCTCATCGTGTTCCTCATCGTGATCTCGGCCTACATCTCGATCTTCTTCGAGTGGAAGATGGCGGTCGCCGCGATCGTCGCGGTCGCTCACGACATCCTCATCACTGTGGGGCTCTACTCCCTGTTGTCATTCCTCGTCACGCCGGACACCGTCGTGGCGTTCCTGACGGTCCTCGGCTACTCGCTGTACGACACGATCGTGGTGTTCGACCGGGTGCGGGACAACGCGCGCGGTCTCGGCGCGACAGGGAAGCTGTCCTACACCGACGTCGTGAACCTCTCGATGAACCAGACGCTTGCCAGGTCCATCAATACCTCGCTGGTCGCGATCCTTCCCATTCTCGCGGTGCTGGTCCTCGGCGCCGAGATCCTCGGCGCCGTCACACTGGAGTACTTCGGCCTCGCCCTGTTGATCGGCCTCACAAGCGGGGCCTACTCGTCGATCTTCATCGCGTCGCCGTTGCTCGCGGTGTTGAAGGAGCACGAGGAGCGCTACCGGCGGATTCGCGAGCGCCTGGAATCGCGCGGGAGCGCAATGCTGCTGATCTCGCCCGCGGCCGTTGCGGCAGGCGCGTTGAGCACCGCGGAGCCGGCGACTTCGGTCAAGCGGCGCCGCTCGTCGAGCGCCGCTCCGGCCAAGCCGGCAACGCTGCGTCCCGGCGCGACCCGGGGCAGCGCTGCCGCGGTTGTGAACGACGAAACGTTCGACGAGGACGGCGAGCCTACGGGCTACGAGACCGGAAGCCCGAACGTCGCAGGCGACGGGCAGAGCAGAGCACAAGGGCCGCGAGCGACCGGCGCGCCTCGCGGAGGAGTGGTCAAGCCTCCTGCCGGAGCACCTCGCGCCGGAACACCGGCCCGCCGCCCGCCGCCGCGGCCCCGCAAGAAGGGCAAGCGCCGGTAGCTGCCGTGCAAGGCCATACCGCCATCAGCGGAACGATCCCGAGCCGAGTGCGGCACTACCCCTAGGCTGCTGGGCAATGATCGACATCAGGCTGGCACGGGAGCACCCAGACGAGTTCCGAAGGGCCCTCGCCCGAAAGGGGGCTGCCGCGGACTTCGAGAACTTGTTGACGGTCGACGGGCTCTGGCGAGACCTGACCACCGAGGTCGACGATCTCCGCAGGCGGACCCGACCGAAAGGCAAGCCGACCGAAGAGGAGCGGGCAGCCCTTGTGCTTGTGAGCCAGGAGCTGCGCCGGGCAGAGACCAAGCTCGAGGAGCTCGATCGCCGCCGTTCGGAGCTGCTTGGCGCGCTTCCGAACCCGCCCGACGACTCGGCCCCCGATGGCTACGCCGACGAGGACGCGTTGGAGCTACGCAGGGTCGGGACGACGACGGAGTTCTCGTTCACGCCGCGCGACCACGTCGAGCTGAGCTCCGCGTCCGGCTCCTCCGGTGGCGAGGGCCTCGGGCGCCCCGGCTTCGACCTGGAACGCGGGGCGAGGGTTGCAGGTGCCCGTTTCGCGTACCGGAGGGGCGCGGTCGCGCTCGTGGAGCTGGCCCTGTACAGATATGCCATCGATCGGCTGGTGGGACGCGGCTTCGAACTGGTCCTCCCGCCGGTGCTGGTGCGGGAGTCCGCGATGTACGGCACAGGCTTCCTGCCGACCGACGAGGTCAACCTCTACCAGGTCGCCAGTGACGGGCTGTACCTGACAGGAACCTCCGAGGTCGCTCTCGCGGCGCTCCACCAGGGTGAGATCCTGCCCGCGGAGGAGCTCCCGTTGCGTTACGCGGGTTACTCCACTTGCTTCAGGCGCGAGGCGGGCGCGGCCGGGCGCGACACCCGAGGCATCTTCCGGGTGCACCAGTTCGACAAGGTGGAGATGTTCTTCTTCGCTCTCCCCGAGCGTTCCCGCGAGCATCATGAGGAGATCCTCGCGATCGAGGAGGACCTCGTGGGGGGCCTCGGGATCGCCTACCGGGTCGTGGTCACAGCGGCCGGCGACCTCGGGCCGTCCGCGGCCAAGAAGTACGACGTCGAGGCTTGGATCCCGAGCCAGCAACGGTACCGGGAGATCACGTCCTGCTCGAACACGACCGACTACCAGGCTCGGCGGCTGAACGTCCGCTTCCGTGACGGGGACGGGTCGCTCCGGTTCGTGCACACTTTGAACGGGACCGCCATGACGGCCAGGTTCCTGATCGCTCTGCTCGAGGCCAATCAGGACAAGGACGGTCACGTGGCCGTGCCTGAGGTGCTCCACCCCTATGGCGCGCCGGAGCAGCTCTGAGCTGATTCGAGCCCACCTGAGCGGCCCTAAGGATCTCTGAGGACCAGAACCGGTGTCAGCCGGTTCTGGCCTGCGCCGCAGCCGCTCCGAGCTGATCGAGAGGACCGTGGCCGGCACCGAGGTGCCATTGGGAGCCCCCGAGGATGGCCCGGGTGACGAACTGCTTGGCCTCGAACGCCGCCTCGAGCGGCTCGAGGCCGAGGGCGAGGTTCGCGGCAATCGCTGCCGAGAACGTGCAACCGGTGCCATGGACGTTCGCGGTGTCGATCCACGGAGCCCGGAGCAGCGTCACGCACCGTCCGTCGAACGCGACGTCGACGGCCTCGGCGCCGCGTCGACGCCCGCCCTTCACTATCACGAGCTGCGGCCCAAGAGCGTGCAGTTCGCGGGCGGCTTCCTCCATGGCGTCGAGATCGCCAAGCTGACGGCCGGTCAGCAGGGCGGCCTCCGGCAGGTTCGGCGTTACGACGGCGGCATGGGCGAACAGGCCGCGATAGGCGCCGGCCACGTCGTCACAGGGGAACATCGGCTTGCCGCTCGATGAGACGAGAACGGGGTCGATCACGAGCGGCGGGAGCTTGCCGGCAGCACCTCGGCTCGCCAGCAGCTTCACGATGCCGGAGGTGGCCAGCATCCCCGTCTTGGCGGCGCGCACAGGCATGTCGGAAAGGACGGCGTCGAGTTGCGCCGCGACCATCGACGGGGTCATCGCAAGGAAGTCACGTACGCCGACGGTGTTCTGGGCGGTGACCGCAGTCACCACCAGCGTCCCGAACACGCCCAGCGCACAGAAGGTACGCAGGTCGGCAGCGAGGCCTGCACCGCCGCCAGAGTCGCTTCCAGCGACGGTGAGGGCCACCTTCGGGGTCGAGCTCATCTCTGCGGGGACCGCTGGGCGTCATGGGTCACGCCGGCGATCCTATGGCCGTCTCAAGGGCCCGGGTCGTCCGGCGTCTCCGACCGGGGGACCTCGGAGCCGGGACGGGTTGGCGCGGGCACAGACTGACGCCCGATCTCCCGTCGTCGAGGACAGGTTCGCAGCAGCGGTGCGATGGGCGGTTACGCTCGACGTGTGCACGTTGTGCAGCTCATCGGCTTGACCATCGTCTACACCAGCACCACCCTCGTGGACGGTTTCGTGCTGGGTGTCGTCTTGGGATCCGTGGGCTATTTCCTTTCGGAGCGTTACAAGCGGGCCCGCGGCGTGACTCCTTGGAGAGTCCCGTCTGGCATGTGGGCGGTTCTCCTCTTCCTGCTCTCGCTCATCGGTGTCGTCATGTACCTGATCGCGTGCTTCACCACGCGGCCAAAGACGGGGCCCACGGGCTGGGCAGGAGGTGACCAGCACTGGTCCCCGGGTCCGCGCGACTCCGAAGGCCGTCCTCGGGAAGGTTGGAACTCACCTCCTCAGGGCCAGTGGGGCCAGGGCGCGCCTCAAGGATGGGATGCGCCGGTTCCCGGCGCATGGGAGGCGCCGCCGCCCGGGGGTTGGGACGCGGCTCCGCCGCCCGGGACCGTGTTTCCCGGGCTGGGGCCGCCTGGAGCGCCGGGCGCAGCCGCGGGCTCGGCGCCGCCCGTACCGCTGCCGCCGGCTCCTCCGCGGTCATGGCTCCCAGATCCCGGTGGACGCCATGAGTTGCGCTACTGGGATGGGACCAGGTTCACCGAGCACGTGTCCGACGGCGGGAAGATCAGCACCGACCCACTGTGACGCCGGCCGTTGCGAACGCGGCCGGCAACCTCTGTAACGCGAACGGGTACCCGGGGCGTTTCGAATTCCGTGTATTGTCTGCCGTCATCTGCTGGGCCAAGGGCGTCCCGGCCATCAGCCGACGGTGAAACAGCCGAACGGCTGAGCTGGAAACAAGTCCGACCTGGGGACCTAAGTGGTCGCCGGTCGGCTGCGATCGCCAAGAGGACGCCGATGACCAGGAGGGATGACGTGGCGGGTTGCTACGACCCCGCGTTCGAGCACGATTCGTGCGGGGTCGCTTTCGTTGTGGACCTGGAACGGCCCGCCAGCCATCGCGTGGTCACGCTCGGGCTCACGGCACTCGAGAACCTCGCTCACCGGGGCGCGTTCGGTGCCGACCCCGGTACCGGGGACGGAGCGGGGGCGCTGATACAGCTGCCGCACCGGCTCTATTCGGAGGTCGCAGGCTTCGATCTCCCTGGGCCGGGGCGCTACGGCACGGGGATGGCGTTTCTTCCGTGCGAGCCGCGAGCGGCTCAGCGGGCTATCGATCTCGTTTCACAGGTCGCGTGCGAGGAAGGCCTTCAGATCCTCGGATGGCGCGAGATGCCGGTCGACCTCTCCGCGGCCGGCCAAGGAGCCAGGGCCGTCGCGCCGAGGTTCTCGCAGGTCTTCCTCGCCTCCGCGTACGGGTCCGCACCGGTCGCCCCCACGGGTGCCCGGCCCGCGCTGGTCGGCGATGCGCTCGAGCGTAAGTGCTTTGTGGTGCGCAAGCGCATCGAGCATGCAAACGTGGGCGTCTACTTCCCGTCGTTGTCGACACGGACGGTCGTCTACAAGGGGATGCTGGCGCCCCAGCAGCTGCGAGGGTTCTTCCCTGATCTCACCGACGAGCGGCTCGAGAGCCGGCTGGTGCTCGTGCATTCCAGGTTCTCGACCAACACGTTTCCCTCGTGGCCCCTCGCTCACCCCTACCGCCTCATCGCGCACAACGGCGAGATCAACACACTCGCGGGTAACCGGAATTGGATGCGCGCGCGCGAGTCGTTCTTGGCGAGTGATCGCTTCGACGGCGACCTGGGACGGATCTTCCCGATCGTGACGCCCGGAGCAAGCGATTCGGCCACCTTCGACGAGGTGCTGGAGCTGCTCCATCTCGGCGGCCGGACGCTTGCTCATGCGGTGCTCATGATGATCCCCGAGGCCTGGCAGAACCACGCCGAGATGGACCCGGCACGGCGAGCGTTCTACAGCTTCCACGCGTCGCTGATGGAGCCCTGGGACGGGCCCGCGGCCATCGCCTTCACCGACGGGACCGTGGTGGGGGCCGTGCTCGACCGCAACGGCCTGCGCCCCGCCCGCTACTGGGTGACCGACGACGGGCTCGTCGTGCTCGCATCGGAGGTGGGTGTCCTTGACCTCGACCCGGCCTCGGTCGTCGTCAAGGGCAGGCTGCAGCCGGGACGGATGTTCCTCGTCGACACGGCAGCCGGGCGCATCGTCTCCGATGACGAGATAAAGGCCTCCCTGGCCGCCGAGCATCCCTATGGGGACTGGCTGGCCAAGAGCCTCGTCCATCTCGGGGATCTGCCTCCCAGGATGATGCTGACTCCCCAGCACGCCTCGGTCGTGCGGCATCAGCGGCTCTTCGGAGTGACCAACGAGGAGCTGCGCCTCATCGTCGAGCCCATGGCCAGGACCGGGAGCGAGCCCATCGGCTCCATGGGCTCCGATACGCCCCTCGCCGTGCTCTCCGAGCGGCCGCGCCTCGTGTACGACTACTTCACCCAGCTCTTCGCGCAAGTGACGAACCCCCCGCTCGATGCCATCCGGGAAGAGCTCGTGACCTCCCTCGAGGCCACAGTCGGACCGGAGCGGAACCTGCTCGAGCCTGAGCCGGCCTCGTGCCGGCAGATCTGCCTGCCGTACCCGGTCATCGACAACGACGACCTGGCCAAGCTGCTCTACGTCAACGAGCACGGTGAGACGCCCGGCTTCCGCGGTTTTGCTGTCGACGGCCTGTTCCCTGTGAGCGAAGGTGGGCCGGGACTCGAAGCCGCCATCGACAAGGTCTGCCGGCAGGTATCGGAGGCGATCGCGCTCGGTGCCAACATCATCGTGCTGTCGGACCGCAACGCGAGCTCCACCAGCGCCCCGATCCCGTCGCTGCTTCTCACCGCCGCTGTGCACAACCATCTCGTGCGCGAGAAGGAGCGGACACGGGTGGGGCTCGTCATCGAGAGCGGCGACGCCAGGGAGGTGCACCACTTCGCCCTGTTGATCGGCTACGGCGCGGCGGCCGTGAACCCGTACCTCGCGCTCGAGTCGGTCGCCGAGATGGTGCGGGACGGCCTGCTTGGCGAGGCTTCGGAGCGGGAAGCGTTCCGCAAGTACCTGAAGGCCGCGAGCAAGGGCGTCTTGAAAGTGATGTCCAAGATGGGCATCTCGACGGTCGCCTCCTACACCGGGGCCCAGGTCTTTGAAGCGATAGGGCTGGATCGCGAGCTCGTGGACCGGTACTTCGGGGCGACGCCGAGCCGGCTGGGCGGCATCGGCTTGGCCGAGTTGGCCGAGGAGGTGGCTCGGCGCCATCGCTACGCGTACGAAGGGCCGGAGGCCGGCCCGGGGGCGCTCGAGATCGAGGTCGGCGGCGAGTACAAGTGGCGCCGGGACGGCGAGTACCACCTGTTCAACCCGAAAACCGTTTTCAAGCTGCAGCACGCGACACGTGCCAAGCGCTTCGACATCTTCAGGGAGTACAGCTGCCTGGTCGACGAGCAGTCCGAACGGTTGGCGACCTTGCGCGGCCTGCTCCGGCTGCGCGTTGGCGACGCGTCGGTGCGGCCACCGGTCCCGCTCGGCGAGGTCGAGCCGGTCGAGGACATCGTGAAGCGCTTCGCGACCGGGGCAATGTCATACGGGTCGATCTCCGCTGAGGCGCACGAGACGCTCGCGATCGCGATGAACCGCCTCGGCGCCAGGTCGAACACGGGGGAGGGAGGCGAGGACCCGAAGCGGTACGTCCCCGATGCGAACGGCGACCTGCGGCGCAGCGCGGTCAAACAGGTGGCTTCCGGCCGCTTCGGGGTCACGAGCGAGTACCTGGTGAACGCGGACGACCTCCAGATCAAGATCGCCCAGGGTGCCAAGCCCGGCGAAGGCGGCCAGCTCCCGGGCCACAAGGTCTACCCGTGGATAGCAAAGACCCGCTACTCGACCGCCGGCGTCGGGCTGATCTCCCCACCGCCGCACCACGACATCTACTCGATCGAGGATCTGGCCCAGCTCATCTACGACCTGAAGAACGCGAACCCGGCCGCTCGCATCCACGTCAAGCTGGTGGCCGAGGTCGGTGTTGGGACCGTTGCGGCCGGTGTGGCGAAGGCCCACGCGGACGTCGTCCTGATCTCCGGCCACGACGGCGGGACCGGTGCCGCACCGCTCACCTCGCTCAAACACGCGGGCGCACCGTGGGAGCTGGGGTTGGCTGAGACGCAGCAGACCCTGCTCCGCAACGGTCTCAGGGACCGCATCACAGTCCAGGTCGACGGCCAGATGAAAACGGGGCGGGACGTGATCGTGGCGGCGCTGCTCGGAGCGGAGGAATTCGGCTTTGCGACCGCTCCGCTGGTCGTCTCCGGGTGCGTGATGATGCGCGTCTGCCACCTCGACACATGTCCGGTCGGCATCGCGACTCAGAATCCCGAGCTCCGCAAGCATTTCGCGGGGCGGCCGGAGTTCATCGAGACCTTCTTCCACTACATCGCCGAAGAGTGCCGCGAGCTTCTCGCTGCACTCGGCTTTCGCACGATGGACGAAGCCGTCGGCCATGTGGACAGCCTCGACACCGCGGCCGCGATCGACCACTTCTGGAAGGCGGGGAAGCTCGACCTCCGTCCGATCCTGGAGCCGGTCAACGCCTCTTTGTCGACCGCGCTCCACCGGACGCGCGACCAGGACCACGGTCTCGACGGTGCGCTGGACCGCGAGCTGATCGAGGCTTGTGGCGCGGCGATCTCCGAAGGGCGGCGGGTCGAGCTCGAACGTCCCATCCGCAACATCCATCGTGCCGTCGGAACCATGCTCGGCTCCGAGATCACGAGGCGCCACGGCGGCGCGGGCCTTCCCGATGGCACCATCTCGCTCACCTTCCGGGGCTCCGCCGGTCAAAGCTTCGGCGCCTTTGTGCCCCGGGGCATCACGATGAGGCTTGTCGGCGACGCGAACGACTACCTGGGCAAGGGCCTCTCGGGCGCGGTCATCGTGGTCCGGCCACCGGAGAGCTCGCCATTCCGGGCCGAGGATCAGATCATCGCCGGCAACGTCGTGCTCTACGGGGCGACGTCGGGCTCGGCGTTCATCCGGGGGCAGGTCGGCGAACGGTTCTGCGTCCGCAACTCCGGGGCCGCCGCGGTCGTCGAGGGGGTCGGAGACCACGCGTGCGAGTACATGACCGGCGGCATCGTGCTCGTGCTCGGGCCGACGGGACGCAACTTCGCAGCGGGGATGTCGGGCGGCGTGGCTTTCGTGCACGATCCCGACAGGGTCCTGCCGAGGCGTCTGAACCCCGAGATGGTCGAGCTCGAACAGCTCGACGAGGAGGACCGGCGTACGGTCCGGGAGCTCTGCAGCGCACATTTGGCATCCACGGGCTCGGAGCTCGCGGCGCGGCTTTTGGGTCGATGGGAAGAGACCGTGAACGAGATCGTGAAGGTCATGCCCCGTGACTACCGGCGCGTGCTCGAGGCGACCCGACGCGCCGTCGAGGCCGGCGGGTCGGTAGATGACGAGATCATGGCGGCTGCGCATGGCTGATCCCAGGGGATTCCTCCGTTACGAGCGCGCCGGTCCGCGTCGCCGCCCGGTCGAGTCCCGGGTCCGGGACTGGCGGGAGGTCTACCTCCCCTTCGGCCGCGAAGAGCTCACCGAGCAGGCCGCCCGGTGCATGAGCTGCGGCATAGCGTTCTGTCACGAGGGTTGCCCACTCGGCAACCTGATCCCGGAATGGAACGACCTGGTAGAGCGTGGGCGGTTCGCTGAAGCGAGCGACCGACTGCACGCGACGAACAACTTCCCCGAGTTCACCGGCAGGCTGTGCCCGGCGCCATGCGAGGGCTCCTGCGTGCTCGGGATCACATCCGAGCCGGTGCTGATCAAGCAGGTCGAGCTCGAGACCGCCGAGTGGGCGGCCAGCTCCGGCGTGCTAGCGCCCCACCGTGTCGGCACTAGGACCGGCAAGAAGGTGGCCGTCGTCGGTTCGGGTCCCGCCGGGCTCGCGGCCGCTCAGCAGCTCACCCGGGCCGGGCACGTCGTGGTGGTCTTCGAGCGTGCCGAGCGCGTCGGTGGCCTCCTGCGCTACGGCATCCCCGCGTTCAAGCTCGAGAAGTCCGTGCTCGACCGGCGCCTCGCCCAGATGGAGGAAGAGGGGACTGAGTTCCGCCCGCGCGTCGCGGTCGGAAGGCCGGACCCGTCGAGCGCCCCGGAGGTCCCTGGTGCCGCTGCGCCGGACGTGTCGGTGCTCTCAGCCACCGCCCTGCGAGGCGAATTCGACGCCGTGGTGCTGGCGGGGGGTGCCACTCGCCCGCGTGATCTTGCCGTTCCCGGGCGTGATCTGCGAGGTGTGCACTTCGCGATGGACTACCTGAAATCGGCGAACCTCGTGTGCGAGGGCACGCTCGAGCTGCCGCGGATCACAGCGAGCGGCAAGCGCGTCGCGATCATCGGGGGCGGCGACACTGGGGCCGACTGCCTTGGGACCGTCCACCGGCAGGGCTCCGTCTCGGTCACTCAGCTCGAGATCCTGCCGATGCCGGGCCTGGTGCGCGCGCCCGACAATCCCTGGCCCACCTGGCCGGTGATCCTTCGCTCGACCGCGGCACACGAGGAAGGGGGCGAGCGCCTTTTCTCGGTGGGGACGGCCGAGCTCGTCGACGACGGGTCCGGCGCGGTGTGCGCGCTTCGCGCCGACACCGTCGGGCTCGGCACGCTCGACGGGCGCCCCACCATGGTGCCGGTTCCAGGAACAGCCTTCCAGCTCGAGGCCGATCTTGTCCTGCTCGCCATGGGCTTTCTCGGGCCGGAGGTCAACGGTTGCGTGGCCGAGCTCGGGCTCGGGCTGGACGCCCGGGGCAACGTCGCTGTCGACGAGTCCTTCGCGACGTCTGTCCCGGGCGTGTTCGCCTGCGGCGACATGGTGCGGGGCCAGAGCCTGATCGTCTGGGCTATAGCTGAGGGCCGCTCCGCTGCGGCCGGCGTCGACCGCTACCTGACAGGTCGCGAAGACCTCTTCGCACCCGTCGTGCCAGGTCAGCTCGCTCTCAGATGAGAGCGCCGACGCCGGGCGGCCAAACGACCGCCTTCGGTCCGCGCGGAGCGCCGCGGGCTAGAGCGGCCGCCGCGTGGCAGTAGGCGAGTTGGTCGCGATCCAATGCTCGAGACGATCCGGGCTCATCGGGCTCGCCACGTAGAAGCCTTGCAGCGCGTCGCAGCCGAGCGCGGTCAACTGCTCCATGACCGGTCCGGAGTCGACCCCCTCCGCAATGACCGACAGGCTCAGGCTGTGGGCGAGGTTGACCACCGCATGGACGATCGCCTTTGCCGTGTCGTCGTTCAAGAGCGGTTCGACGAAGGACTTGTCGATCTTGACCGCAGTGACTGGCAGGCGCTGCAGGTACGAGAGCGAGGAGTAGCCGGTACCGAAGTCGTCGAGCGAGAGACGCACGCCGAAGTTGACGAGGGACTCGAGGCTCCGCAGCGCTCCCTCGGGGTCGAACATGACTGCGCTCTCGGTGATCTCCAGCTCGATGGACTCCGGTGGCAGCCCCGAACGGCTCACCGCGGTCGTGACCGCGTCCATGAGCTCAGGGTCGTGCACGGTGGCGGCTGACAAGTTCACGGCCACCGGGATGAGACGTCCCGCACGATGCCAGCCGGCGCATTCGGACAAGGCCTTTTGAAGTACCCAGTTCGTGAGCTCGCGGATCATGCCTGTCTGCTCCGCGAGAGGAATGAAGACGCCCGGGAGCAGCAGGCCACGGGTTGGGTGGCGCCACCGGACGAGCGCCTCGACGCCCGTGACCACTTTGGTCCGGGCGTCGATCTTGGGTTGGTAGTCGAGGTGGAACTCGTCGTTGTCGAGGGCGTCGGCCAGCTCGCCGGCGAGCGCGAGGCGCGACACGCTGGAGCGCTCGAGGTCATCGCTGTAGTGACGTACGCCGCGGTGCTCTGCCTTCGCGAGGTACATCGCGACTTCCGCTCGCCGCAGCAGGGCCGGCACGCCAAGGCTCGCACCGCTCTCGTCCAAATCGGCCTCGGCGACGCCAACGCTTCCGCGCAGGCGGAGCCGCACGCCACCTACGTCGATCGCTTCGGCAAGCGCAGCCAGAACGCGAGCGGCCATGGCATCGGCGCCGGGGTGCTCAGCGACGCTCGACGCGACGATGGCGAACTCGTCCGCGCCGAGGCGGGCCACGAGCTCGACCGGGTCGCCGAGCCCGCGGAGCCGGTGCGCGACCTCGAGGAGGACAAGGTCGCCGAGGGCGTGTCCCAGAGTGTCGTTGATCTCCTTGAAGCGGTCGATGTCGAGCACGAGCACCGTACGCTTGACTCCGCTCATCTCCGACTGCTTGGGTGCTGCGACCGTGTGGCCGTGTTCGACAAGTACCAGGCGGTTGGGCAGGCCGGTCAGCGGGTCGTGCAGCGCCTGGTCCCGGATCGCGCCCTCGGCCCGACTGCGCGCGGCCGCGGCAGCCAGGACGTTCGCGACAGCCTTGACGAAGTTCACGTCCTCTTCGGCGAACTTGCGTGGGCTCCGGCACCCGACACCGAGCACACCGGCGGGCGAGTCCTGGCCCTGGATCGGCACCTCGATCACGCTCATGGCCTCCGAGCGGGTCCAAAGGTCAGGGATCTCGAAACGGGCCTCGCGGGCCAGATCATCACAGACCACCGTTTGCTGGGTGACGAGCGCGAAGCTGACAGGTGAGGACGTCGGGTCGGTCGAGAGCAGTTCCGGCCCCGAGGGCTTGTGACCATAGCTGGCAGTCAGCGTCACGAAGGCCGCGTCCGGCATCGCCTCGAACACGTGCACGAAGTCCACTTGCAGCTTCTCGGCGAGCAGAGTGACCGCGTCCTCGACGAGGTCCTGGTAGGCGAGCCCGACGAGTGCCCACCGGCCGAGGTCTGCGAGCGCCGCCTGGCGCGCGGCGTTCGAGGCCAGACGCTCTTCGCCCTCACGGCGCGTGGTGAGGTCCCGGAGCGTGACGACGAAGCCGTTGACTGCCGGGTCGTCGATCATGTTGTTGGCGATCGACTGGACGGTGCGCCAGGTGCCATCGGTGTGTGCGATCCGGTACTCGATCGGCGGCGTGCTCCCTTCGTGCTCGGCCGCCTCGGCGAAGTGGCGCCGTACGCGGTCGTGATCTTCGGGATGGACGAGAGACTCGAGCCGGAGCGTCTCGCCGTCGCTCCAGGCATGGCCGAGGAGGCGGTGAGCGGCCGGGTTGGCAGACAGGAGGAGACCGTCCCGTGCCATGACGAAGATGACGTCCGAGGCGTGCTCCACGAGGGCCATCTCGCGGCGCGCGGCGTCGAGCAGGGACCGCTCGGCGGCAACGCGGGCCGAGATGTCGATGATGATCCCCGCAGCCCCATCCGGCTCGCCCGATTCGGTACGCAACGGGACGGCCCAAAGTTCCAGGTGGTGTTGGGCGAGAGCGATGGACGCGAACTCGAGCCGTTCCCCGCCGAGCAGGCGCCGCCCGAGCTCGAGGAGCTCCGGGTAGGCCTCGAGGATGCTGAACAGGCTGTGCCCGAGCAATGAAGCGGGCAGCTCGA
>CABEDI010000138.1_pt1 | contig 59081 bp, 66 predicted proteins | sample 3422911 | NCBI WGS metagenome assembly CABEDI01 (sample SAMEA5534329, study PRJEB31848) | metagenome | biome: tundra; feature: field; material: soil | place: USA | collected 2013-05 | depth 0.15 m | reverse complement strand
TGCGTGCACAGACCCTGGCCTGGCTGGCGTCACACGGTCTGGGATACGACCTGCTCATCATGCGCGAGGCCGGCGACAGGCGGCCGGCGCGCGACTTCAAGCGGGTCGAGACGTTGGGGTTGAGGACGTACGGTTTCGAAGTTCGACTGGCCGTGGAGGACGATCCTGCCAACCTCGAGATGTTCGAGTCCGAAGGCGTCCCGTGCCTGTATGTCCACTCGGGCTACTACGGCTGAGACCTCACTCGCGGAAGTTGCCGAACTGCAGGGGGATCTCGAGGTCCTTTTCCTTGAGGGCTGCGATCACCGCCTGTAGCTCGTCACGTTTCTTGCCGGTGACGCGGACCTGATCACCTTGGGTCTGGGACTGGACGCCCTTCAAGCCAAGGTCCTTGATGATCTTGTTGATCCTCTTCGCGTGGTCCGACGAGATGCCGGCGTTCAGTGCCGCGGTCTGGCGTAGGGAGCCCTTGGATGCCTCTTCGATCTTGCCGTAGGAGACGGCCTTCAGCGAGACGTGCCGGCGGACCAGCTTCTCCTCCAGGACCTGGACCAGGGCGCGCCGGCGGTCCTCGGTCGGCGCGTTCAACTCGATCTCGTTGCCCTTCAACTCGACGCTCGCGCCGGTGTCCTTGAAGTCGAAACGGGTGGCGACCTCACGGCTTGCCTGATCGACCGCATTGCGCACTTCTTGCATATCGACCTGGGAGGTGACATCGAAGCTCGGCACGCACGCACGCTAGCAAGGCTGGTCACGCCTTCGCCTTGCGAAGCGAGCCCGCGCGGGCCACTATCGTGTCCGCCGACGGGTCGGTACCCAAGTGGCCAACGGGGGCAGACTGTAAATCTGCTGGCTCAGCCTTCGAAGGTTCGAATCCTTCCCGGCCCACCGTCGCGTGCCACAAGAACGCGCCGCTCGCGTCTTTTCTCAGCCGGCTTCGCAACGCTTCTTCAGGCCGCCGGCCTTCGTCTCCAGGTACGGGCGCCGGGACAAGGCGATGGCGGCTAGGGCGAGGAGCAGGATCGCCACGATGCCCAAGCCCGATGCCGCGAGTCCGGCTCCAAGTCCTGGGGGCGCGTAAGTGAAGGTGATGAGCGTCGTCCCTTTGGGTACTGAGAAGGACTGCACCAGGCCGTCGCGATGCAGGGCGATCACCTTGGCCCGCCCATCGTGATCGCCGGTCGCGCTCCAACCGGGAACGTCCGCGACGGACCTGACGATCGTGGCAGGTGCTGCCGAGGTTATGGCAACCGTCTCGGTCGGTGTCCAAGGCGAGGACCTGACGACGTGAACTTGAAGGTCACCATATGCGTCGCCGGTCCATCCTGTGAGCCAGAACGAGCCGTGTGCCCTCTGGTTCGAATACACCACGAATGGCCCGATTGTCCCGGCAGCCACCCAGTGCGGGGCCGTCAAGTCTGCGGAGAGGGGCCCATCTAGGCCGTAGGAACTGCCGGAGAGGGCCGTGACTACGACCGAGGTGATACGCACCGAGACACCGAGCCGGTTCTCTGTCACCAGGCCGACCGATGCGTGCGAAGCCCCGAAACCGACGACGACCTCCTGCGAGCCCGCTCTGTCGATCGCGACTCGCGCTGTCCTGGGGGCCCCACCTACACCGGTCGTCGGCACGAGACGAACATCGCGCCCGAGCTCGGCCAAGGCTGTCGGGGAGAGACGGGTCCCGGAGAGCTCCAGGGTCACCGTCCGTGGCACAAGTTCCCGTCCGAACCATCGGCTTGCGCTCTGGCCGGCTCGGAGGTCGATCGGCGACGGGACGGGCCCTACACCGGCGATCGTGGGAGCGGCGAGGCCCGGCAGGGTGTTGGCGACGGGCTGGAACACCTCAGAGTGCGCCCGGGGAATGGAAAGCTCGTCGGGAACCGTGAGCAGCACCCGGACGTCGAGGGAGTCGAAGACTCCTGTCGTCAATGCTGCCGGGTCGAGGTCGTCTTGGGTATGGGTCCCGGTCGCCGACGCATAAGGCGCCCAGGTGAGCGAGCCGTACCCCTGGGCACTGGCGAGGCCGGACATCACATTGGAATCAGGTGCTCCGACCTGATTCAGAGCGATGCCAGCCGAGCGCGCCGGGTCGACGATGAGGTAGCGCCCGCTGGGGCCGAGCCTCGCGGCAAGTTGGGCTTGTAGCGAGTTGGCGGTACCGAGTGCGCGGGCGTACACGGGCGCGAGCGAAGACTGGTTCGCAGTGAACACGAGGAGGTCGACTATGACGAGCGCCGCGATCGCCGACGCGACCCGCCGGCGCGGCCAGGAGGGACCGATGATCACGATGGCCCCTGCGGCCAGCGCGATGGCGGCGGTTACGACGAGGTAGGGGGCGACGGCCCGCAAAGACCAGCCCGAGCCCGCGAGCGCGTGGAGGAGTCCCCCATAGGGCTTGGCGGACAAGGCCGTCGCGGCGACGAGACCCAGCACGACGACGGGCGCGACCATCCCCGCTGCCGCGGCCGCCGGATTCGCGCGCCCGGGCCTTGTCGCGAGCTGATCCTCGATCCAATGGCCGAGGAGCATCGACGACGCGAGCGAGAAGAGAACGAGCGCACGACTCGGGAGCCGCTGCTCGCCCACGACGGGGAGGTGGAGGAGCAGGCGCTCGAGTGGAGTATTGGCTCCGAGGGCCAACAGCAGGCCGATGCCGCCGACGAGGTACCACACGCGCCAGTGCCTCGCGTGCTCGGAGCGCCATCTGGGCACGAGCGCCACGATTGCGACCAGAGAGAGGATGCCGCAGTAGGCGTCCAGCTCGGCAAGGTTGTACGGCCCTGTGTAGGTCTCGAGACCGATCGGACCGCCACCCAAGAGGTGCGGCACGAGCGAGACGAGCAGCTCGGCAGCCGAGACCGAGCCCGAAGCCGCAAACACGTAGCTTGCGTGGGCGCGCTCTGTGACTGAGAGGAACTCAGCGGTCGGGATCCACTGGACGGCACTGACCAAGAGACCCGTGACGCCGCCGGTAGCAGCCCAGCCGAGACACGCGAGCCGGCGCCCACGTTCGGTGATCAGCAGGTGGCCGCCGTAGACGACGACGGCCACGACGGTGTCGATCACTATGTCAGGGCTGCCCGACAGGCCGATGCACCCGATGGCGACTGCCAAAACCAACGCCCAGAGCGCTCGGCGCCTGGGCTCGTCGCGGGCGATCCCGTCCAGGGCGACGAGGCACCAGATGAGTGACGCCGAGGCCGACACGAAATCGATGTGGACGATCTGTGACGAAACGAAGCCGCCGAGCCCGAAAGTGGCGCCGCCGAGAGCGGCTGCCAGGCTCTGGCACCTGTTGCGCCTTAGGAGCACGAATCCACCGATGGCTCCGGCTGCCAGCGTTAGCGCCTCTGCCAGGACCCATGCGGTGAGGTGAGGTAGGAAGGCGAACAGCAACGTGCTCGGGAGCAGTGCGTGCGCGCTCGCCCCCGCGAGAAGAGGGGTTCCCGACCAGAGATACGGGTCATAGACCGGAAGCCGGCCGTGAGCGATGAGCTGGCCCGATAGCACCGAGAGCGGGTAGTTCTGCGTCAAGTCGTCGCCGGTGAGCAGCGGATAGCCCGCGAGCGCGGCAATGGAAAGCGCGAGCGTCGGGATGCCGAGCAGTACCGAGACGGCGACGGCGTCCCGCCGGTCGAGCCAGCGGATCTTCCGAGGGCGGGTCACCGTTGCTCAGGCAGGTTTCGGCGTGACGAGCTTCTCGCCACCGAAACCGCCACTTGAAGCACTGTCCGACCGTAGCCAATTTCCACTCGTGTGCTCGTGTCGTGCAGCTTCACACGAGCGCCGTCCTCCATAGGGACCCTTGGGTAGGATCGCTCCGCATAAGAAGACCGAGAGGACGCGCCATGACGGCGTCGAGGACCTTGGAGCGTGACCCCCAGGCAGGAAGTTCTGGGCCTGAGCACGCCTGGCCTTTCTTCGGCTGGCTGAACGGGCTGGTCGATCGTGCCCGCGGGCAGGTCGATCGGGGGGTTGGGTTCCTTGCCCGGATGCGTACGCCGCTCGGCAATGTACGGCCGTATGTGCGGGGCGAGACGCGGGTCGCGCGGTTGCTGGCGGTGCCGGCGATCATCGGGTTCGCAAGCGCCGTCGCCATCGCCGGGGGCGCTTCGCTCCCGAGTTCCCCTTTTACTTGGAAGTCCTGCTCAGGCATCGTGTCGGGCTCGGTCACCGTGTGCCACCCGTGGTTCTTCGGCATCCCCGCGCCGCCGGTGGTGGCCGGCGCACCGTTGCCCGCGAACAAGGACCTCTTCATCGGTCTCGTTGCCGTCTACGGCGGCATGGTGCTCATGTTGCAGGCCTGGATCGCCCTGATCCGAATTGCGCGCCGCCACCGGGGTCTGCCCCTCAGATCCTTCGTGGCTGTGTTCGCCGCCTGGACGGCCCCCCTTCTCGTCCTCGCGCCGCTGTTCAGCCGGGACTCCTACAGCTACGCGGCCCAGGGCGAGATGATGAGCCGCGGGATCAGCCCGTACCTGTTCGGGCCGGCGGTGCTCGGGGTGAACGCCTTCTCCGGGCTGGTCGACAAGCTTTGGGCCGACGTGACCTCGCCGTACGGGCCCTTGTTCCTCTGGATGGCAGGGGTGAACGCCACCGTGGTCCGCCACGACGAGCTGCTGGCAGTCGTCGGCTTCCGTCTGCTCGCGCTCGTCGGCGTTGTGATGATCGGGATCTTCGTGCCACGGCTGGCCCGCTCGTACGGCCGGGATCCCTCTGTCGCCTTCGTGCTCGCGGTGCTGAATCCCCTTGTGCTGTTACACCTGATAGCGGGCGCACACAATGACGCGTTGATGCTCGGTTTCCTCCTGGCCGGGCTCTGGTTCGCACGTGAGGGCCGGCCAGTCGTCGGGGTGCTGCTTTGCACGATCGGGGCGATGATCAAGATCCCAGCCTTTGTCGGCGTCGTGTACATCGGATGGAGCTGGCTGGGCGACGACGCGCCGTGGCGGTCCCGCCTCAGGCCGACCATCACGTCGACTGGGCTTGCCCTCGTCATAATGGCGGCGGTCTCGCAAATGGTCGGGCTCGGCTGGGGTTGGGTGACAGCGCTGGGTAACAGCGCAACGGTCAGGTCCTGGAGCGACCCCCCGACGATCGCAGGCTCGTTAGCGGCGAAGGTCTTGGAGCTGCTCGGGCTCGGGGACCATCAGCAAGTGCTCCTGAGCGGGGCGAAAGACATCGGGTTGCTATTCGCAGCGGCCATGGCGCTGCGTCTCTTGTGGCGGGCCAGGGAAGCCACGGCCATGCGGGCCATGGGCCTGACGCTCCTGGCGGTCGTCTTTCTCGGACCGGCGGTGCAACCGTGGTATGTCGCGTGGTCGATGGTGGTTCTCGCGACGATCGCGGAACACCGCCTCAGGGTCTTGGTGATCGTGCTCTCGACTGTGGCTTGCTTCCTCGGCCTCCCAGGAGCCGGAGCGCTCGTCCTTCAGTTCGGCGAGGCCAATCCGATCCTCATCGCCCTCGCCTCGGTCGCCCTCCTCCTCCTCCTCGCCATCCCGCTCGTGATGAGAGTCCGAAGGGCCCTGAGCGCGACCGAGGACACGCGCTTGCCGGCGGTACCAGAGGGTTGAGGCGCCGATCGCGACGCCGGGCGACACGACCGCCTCGCCGAGACGGCAGGGCCTGCAACCACAGCCCTGTCAACTTCCCGGCTGGTGTCGCGCCCCGGTAGCCCGCTGGTTGATCAAAGGAGGCGCTGCAGGAGAGCCACGTCCACCCAGCGGCCGAACTTGCGGCCGATCTCTCGCTCGACGCCGATGAGGTCGAAGCCGCAGGCTTCATGCAGTGCCACCGACGCCTGCTGGGTGGCACTGACGCGAGCGACGATGGAATGAAAACCATGGGTCCGGGCCATGACGACGGCTTCACTGAGCAGCTGGCGGCCAACCCCCTTGCCTCGATGTTGTGCCGCGACATAGATCGAGTCCTCTACGGCCGTCGCGTAGCCCGGGCGCGGCCGATACGGGGAAAGCGACGCAAATCCGACCACCTGGCCGCCCTCGTCGGCGACGATGACCGGGTAGACGCCCGAGTGAGCGACCATCCAGCTTGCCTGCTCTTCGGGTGTGCGCGGGACGAGATCAAGCGTGGCGGTCGAACCGGTCACTTCGATGTTGTAGATCTGACGGATGGCTTCGGCGTCGGCCAGGTTCGCTCGGCGAATGTCCACGCGGAGCATCGTAATGACGCGCCTGCTGGGTTCTCCTGCTCGTCGCGGATATGATCGGCGGTCGCGGCAGCGCCAGCCGATGGTGACTGGCACCGCCCCCTTAGCTCAGTCGGCAGAGCACAGCCATGGTAAGGCTGGTGTCGTCGGTTCGATTCCGACAGGGGGCTCCGCGGCGGCGTAGCTCAGTTGGTAAGAGCACACGGCTCATAATCGTGGGGTCGCCGGTTCGAGTCCGGCCGCCGCTACCGGGAGTGGAGCAGAGGAGCAGCAAAGTGGCCAAGAACGAGAAGCGAGTCAAGGTGACCCTCGCTTGCGAAGTGTGCAAGCGCAGGAACTACATCACCATGAAGAACAAGCAGAACGACCGCGAGCGGATCGAGATGAAGAAGTACTGCCAGTTCGATCGGCAGCACACAGTTCACAAGGAGACGCGCTGAACCGCGAGGCCGACGACCTCGCCTACCTCGTCGAGCTCGCCAGGCACGGGGACAGGACGGCCTTCGAGCACCTGGTACGCGCCACCTCGACTGACTGTTACGCCTTGGCACTGCGTCTTGTGGGCAATGAGCACGATGCGCGCGACGTGCTGCAGGAGACCTATCTGCGGGCCTTCCGCAAGCTGGGCAAGTTCCGGGGCGACTCTGCTTTCGGGACATGGCTGTATCGCATCACTGCGAATTGCTCGGCCACTCTCGTGGCCAAGCGCCGGCGAACCTCCCACGTCGAGCTCGACGACGATCTCGAGGTTCTCGAGACGCGCTCCGAACGCGATCCGGAGACCGCAGCTGGGACGGCCGATGATCGGGAGCGTCTCGTGGAGGCCCTCTCGGATCTTCCAGACCAGATGCGGATGGTAGTCGTGCTCAGGGACGTCTACGACCTGGCGCACGAGGAGATTGCTCGCGAGCTGGGCATCAGCCAGACCGCGGCCAAGGTGCGCCTCCACCGGGCACGCCGCCGTCTGCGTGAGCAGTTGTTCGCACCGGCCGGCGCCGCGGGCGGGCTGAGCCGCACGAGGGAGCGTCCGCGGGCCCCCGCCGGAGTCGGGGACGGGGCTCGCGCTCGCTCCAAGGTTGGCTTTAGAGCCGACGTGACGATCGGCGCCGAGCTCCAGACCGAAGAGGCGACCCGCCGTGCAGCCGCGGTTTGAACAGGTGTTTTTCGCAGGGAGCGCGGCGTTGGGCGCTTCTCGCGCCCGGGTCACGCGCGGCCGGGTCGCCCGGGCCAGCATCCCGTGCGCCAGCGTCTCGTGCGCAGAGGTCGCCCTCGTTCTGCCATCGATCCTCGACGGAGGCTCCTCGGCTGACGAGGTCGTCGTCGAGCACGTTGGGGCTTGTCTCCGTTGCCAATCCGAGCTCGCCAGGTATCGCAAGCTGCTTCGACTGCTCAACCAGTTGCGGTCCTACAGGGCCGAACCACCACCTGGAGCAGTGGCCGACGTGCTCTGCGCGCTCGAGGCGGCGGCTCAGCGGCGCGTCATCCGCTCTGTTCTCACCGGGCGCCGGCTCGTCTACGTCGGTGCTTTTGCTGCTCCTGCCGCGGCGATGATCGCCGTGACCGCCGTGCATCGCGGCCGCCTGCGGAGGCTCCGGCCCGTGGTGCTATCGTGATGCCGACCCGGGGCGACCGGGTGCTCAGTCATTGGCGGGCCAAGACCCCGGCCCGGAGGGCAGTAGCTCAATTGGTAGAGCACCGGTCTCCAAAACCGGCGGTTGGGGGTTCGAGTCCCTCCTGCCCTGCTCACTGCTCTTTCGAGCCGAGGATTGTTGCGTGAACCGACAAACGAAGCGTCTCCTGCAGAAGCAGGGCCAGATTGACGAGGAAGGCGCGCCGGCCGTTGGCCGTCGGCCACCTCCCAGCGCGCAACGGCGGCCCCCCACCCCCGATCGACCGGGGCTTCCCGCGAGGATCGTCGAGTTCGCGCGCGAGGTTCGCAACGAACTCGCTAAGGTTGCTTGGCCGAACCGCCCAGAGGTTGTCAAGTACACCCTCGTCGTGTTCGTGACCCTCGTGTTCATGGTCGGCCTCGTCTTCGGCCTCGACTACGGGTTCGCCAAGGGCGTGCTCTTTCTCTTCGGCTCGTGAGCGACGAAGACAACCCCGGAGACGACGACGTGAGTGCGATCAATCCAGAAGCGAAGGCCGAGGACACCTTGTCCGCAGAGCCGCGACTCCCCGAAGAACCGATCGAGGCCGGTCCGAAGTCGGCCGGCTTCGACCTGCTCGAGTACGAGCTGCCGTCGCAAGGAGGCGATGACGAGGTCGCGGCCGGCGAGCCCAGCCCGTACGACCGGCCGGGTCTCTGGTACGTCGTGCACACTTATGCCGGCTACGAGAACAAAGTGAAGTCGAACCTCGAGAGCCGAATCTCATCGATGAACATGGAGGACCGGATCTTCGAGGTCGTGATCCCGATGGAGGAAGTCGCCGAGATCAAGGGCGGCAAGCGGGTATTCGTGCAGCGGAAGGTCTTTCCGGGCTACCTCCTGTGTCGTTGCGACCTCGACGACGATTCCTGGTCGGTCATCCGTCAGACGCCCGGTGTCACGGGCTTCGTCGGTCCTGGCACCAAGCCGACACCCTTGCCACGGGCCGAGGTCGAGGCGATCCTCCAGGTGCGGCCAGAGGGGATTGAGGGCCAGAAGCACCGCTCCAAGCCGCGCCTCGAGCACCAGGTCGGTGACACGGTTCGGGTCAAGGAAGGTCCGTTCGCCGACTTCTCCGGCCAGATCGCGGAGATCAACGAGGACCAACTGAAGCTCAAGGTGCTCGTTAACATCTTCGGTCGCGAGACTCCGGTCGAGCTCGAATTCAGCCAGGTCGCCAAGCTCTGAGCGCCTGGCAGCGAAAGAAAGAGGAAGAACCTTCATGGCACGTCGTCGCGTCGCCGCCATCGTAAAGATCCAACTGCCCGCGGGAGCAGCCACCCCGGCACCCCCGGTCGGGACGGCCCTCGGTCCACATGGTGTGCAGACGATGGAGTTCTGCAAGCAGTACAACGCCGCGACCGAGAACCAGCGAGGCACGATAGTCCCGGTCGAGATAACGATCTACGAGGATCGCTCGTTCACGTTCGTGTTGAAGACACCGCCCACTACGTTCCTCATCCGGGAGGCGGCCGGTCTCGAGAAGGGGAGCAACCTCGCCGGGCGCGAGTCCGCCGGCTCGATCACCGACGACCAGGTCGCGGAGATTGCGTCAAAGAAGATGCCGGATCTCAATGCCAACGATCTCGAGGCTGCAAAGCACCAGGTGGCGGGCACCGCTCGCTCCATGGGCGTCGCGGTCAGCAAGTGACGACCGTCTCGCAGTCGAGCGGCGCGTCAGTTCGAAGGGAGCTCTGCAAGTGAACAAGGGAAAGCGCTACGCCGAAGCGGTGAAGGGATATGACCGCGATCGTCTGTATCCGCCTGTCGAGGCGCTGGAACTGGTCAAGAGCCTCGCAAAGGCCCGGTTCGACGAGACCATCGAGCTGGCCACGCGACTCGGCGTCGATCCACGGCGCGCCGACCAGATTGTCCGCGGCTCGCTCTCGCTGCCAGCGGGCACCGGGCGACTCGTACGCGTCGCTGTCTTCGCCGCCGGCGAGCAGGCCGCCGCGGCGCGTGCCGCGGGCGCCGACATTGTGGGAACAGACGACCTCGTGCTCCGGATCGAGAAAGAGGGTTTTCTTGCATTCGACGTCGCCATCGCCACGCCGGATCTGATGGCTCAGGTCGGACGGCTCGGGCGCGTGCTCGGGCCCCGCGGCCTGATGCCAAACCCCAAGACCGGGACCGTGACCACGGATATTGCGAAAGCGGTCGCCGAGTTCAAGGCCGGCCGGGTGGAGTACCGGACCGATCGGGTCGGCAACGTGCACGTCCCGATCGGCAAGGCGTCTTTCGATCGCGCTCAGCTGGTCGAGAACTACCGGTCGGCCATCGACGAGCTCATCCGAGCTAAGCCCGCGGCTGCCAAGGGTCGCTACCTGCGGTCCGTCACCGTGAGCTCGACGATGGGCCCAGGCGTGAGGATTGATCCGGCCAAGGCGCGGATCATCGACGAGGTGCTGGCGGCCTCAGCCTGAGAAGAGCGAACGTCGCTTGCTGGATGACCCGTCCGCAGCGGTCGGCTACGCTTCATCTACCAGTTGAACAACTCGCCGTAGATCTCCGGTGCGCCGAAGGGCGCTGAAAGGGTTTCCGACCCGCCTGACGAGGCGAAGTGCCAAGCGCTTCCCACGTCCTGCGCGTCGCGATCCTTCCGGAGTCTTATCCCCGGGGTCGCCCCGGGGCATGTGATCAAAGGAGCGCTCATGGCAGGACCGAGACCTGAGAAGGTCGCCGTCGTGGAGGAGGTGCGCGAGCACCTCGCCAGCTCGAGCGCGGCGATCCTCACCGAGTACCGCGGCCTCAAGGTGGGCGACCTGGCAACCTTGCGCCGCCAGCTGCGCACCGCGGGTGCGGACTACAAGATCTTCAAGAACACCCTGGTGCGCCGCGCGACCGCGGATACCAACCAGGCAGCTCTGGATGCGTATTTGAAGGGACCGACCGCGATCGTCTTCGTCCGTGACGATATCGGGCCGGTCGCGAAGGTGCTTCGAGACTTCGGTCGAGTGCACCCGCAGCTCGTCGTGAAGGGCGGGCTTCTCGGCACCCAGCTGCTCGATGCCAATGGTGCGAGCGCCCTCGCGGACCTTCCTTCTCGTGCCGTGCTGCTCGCCCAGCTCGCCGGCGCGATCGCTGCCCCGATGCGGCAGTTTGCCGGTTTGCTTCAAGCGCTTCCGAGAAGCCTCGCCTACGGGCTGTCTGCGTTGATCGACAAGCGAGGCGGCGTAGCCGAGGCAGCCGTGGCGAGCGACACGGCCGAGGTCACCGACACGGCCGAGCCTGCCGCGGCAGCTGAAGCGGGCGACACGGCCGAGGTCACCCACACGGCCGAGGTCACCGAAACGGCCGAGCCCGCCGCGGCAGCCGAAGCGGGCGACACGGCCGAGCCCGCCGAGGGCTGACTCGGGGGCGGGCTCAGGGCAAACCGGCTCTAGGCACTATCGACAACCATTCGCACAACAGGAGGAAACATGGCAACCAAGGAAGAGATCCTCGACGGCATCGCGAGCATGACGGTGCTCGAGCTGAGCGAGCTATTGAAGGCGTTCGAGGAGAAGTTCGGCGTGACTGCGGCAGCTCCGGTGGCCGTGGCGGCCGTGGCTTCGAACGGAGGTGGCGAGGCGGCGCCGGCAGAGGAGGAGCAGGACGAGTTCGACGTCATCCTGCTCGCTGCGGGTGAGAAGAAGATTCAGGTCATCAAGGAGGTGCGCTCTCTCACCAGCCTGGGGCTGAAAGAGGCGAAGGACCTCGTGGACAGCGCCCCGAAGGCTGTGCTCGAGAAGGTGTCGAAGGAGGATGCCGAGAAGGCCAAGACCCAGCTGGAGGAGGCTGGCGCGTCAGTCGAGCTCAAGTAGTGCCCCTGCTGGGCTGTCATGCCCAGGGGGTTGTGCAAGGCCGCTGTTGGGTGACAGTGCCAAAGACACCTTGACCTGGGAGCACGGTTCCCGTACCCTTCGCGAGGCGACAACTGTGTGCCGCTTGCTCGCGCGTCCCCGCGCGTGTAACATGAACGGTTGCCGTGCCCTCCCGTCAAGTGACCTTTCCACTTCAAGTTCCTTGACGCGCGCCCACGCACCGCTTATCCCTGTTTTCCGGTCGATCAGCACTCGCGAGGAGTAGACCCTTGCCCTTACGTCCCCGCACTCCGGAGCGTTACTCGTTCGCCAACATTGACGAGGTCCTGCCGCTTCCTGACCTTATTGCCGTCCAGCGCGACTCCTTCGAGTGGTTTCTCGATCGTGGCCTTGCCGAGACGTTCGGTGACATCAGTCCGATCGCGGACTTCACCGACCAGCTGAGCCTGAAGCTCGATTTCGATCCGACCGACCCGGACCTACGGCCACCGCCCAAGTTCTCGATTGACGAGTGCAAGGCGAAGGACATCACCTACGCCGCTCCGATCTTCGTCCGGGCGTCGTTCATGAACCGCTCGACTGGTGAGATCAAGGAGCAGACCGTCTTCATGGGGGACTTTCCCATGATGACAAGCCGCGGGACCTTCATCATCAACGGGACCGAGCGCGTTGTGGTGAGCCAGCTCGTCCGTTCGCCAGGTGTGATCTTCCAGCCCGGTCGGGACCAGAAGACGATCGTCACCGGGACGATCCACCCTTACCGAGGCGAGTGGATCGAGTTCGACGTAGAGGCGAAGCCGAACCGCGACGTGAGCGCCGGTGCGCGCGTCGCCCGCAAGCGACGCCTGTCGCTCTTCGTGGTGTTGCGCGCCCTCGGCTACGAGGACGAGGCGTTCTTGAGCCGTTTCGTGCGTCATTTCGACTTCCTCGAGGCCCAGTGGGAGCGCGAGCGCGAGCTCATCCCGACACGGGACGAAGCACTGCTCGAGATCTACAAGCGTGCACGCCCGGGCGAGCCGCTTTCGCTCGATGCTGCCCGCGTCTACTTCGAGAACGCGTTTTTCAACCCGCGTCGCTACGACCTCACCCGGGTCGGTCGCTATAAGCTGAACCGCAAGCTCGGCCCGGAGATCGAGCGCATCTCCCAACTGCTGGACATCCCGCTCGAGCGCCCAGACGAGCACTCCGGCGTGCTCAGCCCGAGCGAAGTGCTCGCGGCGTCGACCTACATGCTCCACCTTGCCAACGGCGAGGCGGGCTACCGCCTCGACGACCAGGACCACTTCGCCAACCGACGTATCCGTTCGGTCGGCGAGCTCATCCAGAACCAGGTCCGCATCGGCCTGTCGCGTATGGAGCGTGTCGTGCGCGAGCGCATGACCACCCAGGATGTCGAGGCGATCACGCCCCAGACTCTGATCAACATCCGCCCGGTCGTAGCGGCCATCAAGGAGTTCTTCGGCACGAGCCAGCTGTCGCAGTTCATGGACCAGCACAATCCCTTGTCGGGATTGGCTCACAAGCGCCGGCTCTCCGCGCTGGGCCCCGGCGGCCTGTCGCGCGAGCGCGCCGGCTTCGAGGTCCGGGACGTCCACACGTCCCATTACGGCCGGATGTGCCCGATCGAGACACCCGAAGGGCCGAACATCGGTCTCATCGGCCACCTGGCCAGCTACGCGCGGGTCAACGACCACGGGTTCATAGAGACGCCCTACAGGAAGGTCGTCGACAGCAGGGTCACCGACGAGATCGTCTACTACGCCGCCGACGAGGAAGAGGAGTACGTCATCGCCCAGGCGTCCGCGGCGCTTGACGCGTCCGGGCATTTTGTCGGTGACCGGGTGCTTGTGCGCCGCGGCCCGCAAGGTGCCGGTGTGCGGGTGGGCGCGACGTCCACCTCCTACGGCACGGCGAGCGAGGTCGACTACGTCCCACCGTCGGAAGTCGACCTTATGGACGTTTCTCCTAAGCAGATCCTCTCGGTTTCGACGGCCCTCATCCCATTCGTCGAGCACGACGACGCCAACCGCGCGCTCATGGGAGCCAACATGCAAAAGCAGGCGGTTCCGTTGCTCGTGCCCGAGGCGCCTTACATCGGTACCGGTGTCGAGGCCCGAGCCGCCCGCGACGCAGGGGAAGTCGTCCTCGCCCAGGGCTCTGGCAAGGTCGTCGAGGTCGCCGGTGACTTCGTCACCGTTGAGTACAAGCCCGGCGAGAAGGACCGTACACATCAGGAGCTTGGCAGGAAGATCTATCCAGTCGCGAAGTTCCAGCGTTCGAACCAGAACACCTGCGTGAACCAGAAGCCTGTGGTTTCCGAGGGCCAAGAGGTCCGCGCCGGCGACGTGCTGGCAGACGGTCCCTCGACCCACAATGGCGAGCTGGCGCTCGGGAAGAACCTTCTCGTGGCCTTCATGCCGTGGGAGGGCTACAACTACGAGGACGCCATCATCTTGTCCGAGCGGTTGGTGCGAGACGACGTCCTGACCTCGATCCACATCGAAGAGCACGAGGTCGACGCGCGCGACACCAAGCTCGGCGCCGAGGAGATCACGCGCGACATCCCGAATCTCTCCGACGACATCCTGGCCGACCTCGACGAGCGCGGGATCATCCGCATCGGCGCAGAGGTCGACGCGGGTGACATCCTCGTAGGCAAGGTCACCCCCAAGGGCGAGACCGAGCTCACACCCGAGGAGAGACTGTTGCGGGCGATCTTCGGCGAGAAGGCGCGCGACGTGCGCGACACGAGCCTCAAGGTTCCCCACGGTGAGTCCGGCAAGGTCATCGACGTGCGGGTGTTCTCGCGCGACGACACCCACGAGCTGCCGCCGGGAGTGAACCAGCTCGTGCGGGTCTACGTGGCCCAGAAGCGCAAGATCTCCGAAGGCGACAAGCTCGCCGGCCGCCACGGCAACAAGGGCGTCATCTCCAAGATCCTGCCGATCGCGGACATGCCCCACCTCGCCGACGGCACACCGGTCGACATCATCTTGAACCCGCTCGGTGTCCCGAGCCGGATGAACGTCGGCCAGGTGTTGGAGGCGCACCTCGGCTACGCCGCGAGGTGGGGTTGGCAAGGCGCCGACAAGCGCGTGCTCTCCGACCACATAGTGCGTGGCACCGAGACCAAGACGCGGCCGAGCACGGACCCGGCCATCTGGGTGTCGACACCGGTCTTCGACGGTGCGCACTGGGACGAGAAGGAAGAGGCTGGCCGGCACTCCACGATCCAGGAGCTGTTCGGGAAGTTGCTCCCCGACTCCGTCGATTCCTCGACCAAGATGATCGGCACAGACGGCAAGGTGACCTTGTACAACGGGCGCACGGGCGAGGCCTACGACAACACAGTGTGCGTGGGCTACGTCTACATACTGAAGCTTGCCCACCTCGTCGATGACAAGATCCACGCCCGGTCGACAGGCCCGTACTCCATGATCACCCAGCAGCCCCTCGGCGGTAAGGCGCAGTTCGGGGGACAGCGCTTCGGTGAGATGGAGGTCTGGGCGCTCGAGGCTTACGGAGCAGCGTACGCATTGCAGGAGCTGCTCACCATCAAGTCGGACGACGTGCTCGGTCGTGTGAAGGTCTACGAGGCAATTGTGAAGGGCGAGAACATCCCCGAGCCCGGCATCCCTGAGAGCTTCAAGGTGCTCATCAAGGAGATGCAATCCCTCTGCCTGGACGTCGAGGTGCTCTCGACCACCGGCGAGGAGATCGAGATGCGCGAGTTGGACGAGGACGTTTACCGGACTGCCGAGGAGCTCGGGATCGACATCAGTCGCCCGGAGCGGGGGTCCGACGAGGAGGACGCGCGCCGCGCTGCGGAGAGGAGCTTCTAGGTGCTCGACGTCAACGATTTCGATCAGCTTCGAATCGGGCTCGCCACTGCGGACGACATCCGGACGTGGTCGCACGGAGAGGTCCGCAAGCCCGAGACGATCAACTACCGGACCCTGCGCCCGGAGAAGGACGGCTTGTTCTGCGAGAAGATCTTCGGGCCGACCAAGGACTGGGAGTGCTACTGCGGTAAGTACAAGCGCGTGCGGTTCCGCGGCATCATCTGCGAGCGTTGCGGCGTCGAGGTCACGCGCTCGAAGGTGCGCCGCGAGCGGATGGGCCACATCGAGCTCGCCGCCTCGGTCGTGCACATCTGGTACCTCCGTGGCACCCGATCCTGGCTCGCTTACCTCCTCATGGGCACCGAGGTCCGTGAGGAGCTCAAGGCGAAGCAGCTCGAGAAGGTCATCTACTTTGCCGCGTACCTTGTCACCCATGTCGACGAGGAGCGTCGCCATGCAGATCTGCCGAATCTGGAGGCCGAGCTCAACGCCGAGATCGGCGAGATCGAGCGGGCCCGCGACCTCGAGGCCGAGCGCCGCCTGGCCGATCTGGAGCGTGAGCTCGCAGAGCTCGAGAGCTCAGGTGCCAAGGACTCGGAGATCCGCGCACGCCAGAAGGCTGCCGAGAAGGAGATCACTGGCGTCCGCGAGCGGGCGAACGATGACATCGCGCTGGCCCGTCGTGCCTTCGACGAGATCTCAGGTCTTCACGGGCGCAAGATCATCGAGGACGAGCTCCTGTGGAGGGAGCTCCACAGCCGGTACGGCGATTACTTCGAGGGCGGGATGGGAGCCGAGTCGATTGCCCGGCTGATCGACCGCCTCGACCTCGACGAGGAGGAGCTCAAGCTTCGCGAGAACATCGAACCCACAGACGGCCGGCGTCCGTTGTCGGCCCAGCGCAAGCAGAAGGCCATCAAGCGCTTGAAGATCGTCTCCGCGTTCAACCGCCGCGACGAGTCCGGCCGGCGGGTCAACGACCCCCGGGCGATGATCCTCGATGCCGTGCCGGTGATCCCGCCGGATCTGAGGCCGATGGTGCAGCTGGACGGCGGACGCTTCGCGACTTCGGACCTCAACGACCTCTACCGGCGCGTCATCAACCGGAACAACCGTCTGAAGCGCCTGCTCGACCTCGGTGCGCCCGAGATCATCATCAACAACGAGAAGCGGATGCTCCAGGAGGCAGTGGACGCCCTCTTCGACAACGGACGGCGTGGCCGCCCGGTGACGGGCCCCGGCAACAGGCCGCTCAAGAGCCTGTCCGACATGTTGAAAGGTAAGCAGGGCCGCTTCCGCCAGAACCTTCTGGGCAAGCGAGTCGACTACTCGGGCCGCTCGGTCATCGTCGTCGGCCCCACCCTCAAGCTCCATCAGTGCGGCCTGCCCAAGCTGATGGCGCTCGAGCTCTTCAAGCCGTTCGTGATGAAGCGGCTCGTCGACACCGAGATCGCCCAGAACATCAAGTCCGCCAAGCGGATGGTCGAGCGCCGGCGGATTCAGGTCTGGGACGTGCTCGACGAGGTCATCAAGGAGCACCCGGTCTTCTTGAACAGGGCACCCACCTTGCACCGCCTCGGGATCCAGGCCTTCGAGCCGATTCTCGTGGAGGGCAAGGCGATCCAGATCCACCCGCTTGTCTGCACCGCGTTCAACGCTGACTTCGACGGCGACCAGATGGCCGTGCATCTACCGCTATCGGCCGAAGCTCAGGCCGAAGCCCGCGTGCTCATGTTGTCGTCCAACAACATCCTTTCGCCGGCGACCGGCCGCCCGATCACAGTGCCTGGTCAGGACATGGTGTTCGGCGTCTATTACCTGACGCTCATGGTCGACGGGGCGAAGGGTGAAGGCCGCGTCTTCCGTCACCTGTACGACGTGGAACAGGCCTGGGAAAACGGAGACGTCGCCCTTCACGCCAAGATCCGGCTTCGCCGCGGCCCAGATGGCTTCGAGTTCCCCCTCCGGGGAGTCCGCCATGGCGACGCGCCTGTGACCGAGGAGCCCGACGAGCTCGAAACGACGCCCGGGCGCCTCTTCTTCAACCAGGCTCTCCCCGTTGGTTTCGGGTACGTGAACGACGTCATCGGAAAGCGCGCCACCTCGATCGCGACAATCGTGGAGCAGATCGCGGCCCACTACTCGAAGGTTCTCGTGGCGGAGAGCCTCGACCGGATCAAGGACCTCGGCTTCCGGTTCGCGACACGGTCCGGGCTCACCATCTCGATCGACGACGTGAAGACGCCGCCGGACAAGCAGCAGATCCTCGATCGCTACGAGAAGGAAGCGGAAAAGGCCGAGAACCAGTTCCGCCGAGGGATCATCACCGACGATGAGCGCCGCCAGAAGGAGATCGAGATCTGGACTTCGGCTAACTCAGAGGTCGGGCGTGCGATGGAGAAGACGCTCGCGACGATCGCCTTCAACCCGCTCGACATGATGGTGGACTCAGGTGCAAGGGGCAACCCGCAGCAGGTCCGTCAGATCGCCGGCATGAAGGGGCTCGTGTCCAACCCGCGCGGCGAGATGATCCCTAGGCCGATCAAGTCCTCGTTCCGCGAGGGGTTGTCAGTGCTGGAGTACTTCATCTCCACCCACGGCGCCCGCAAGGGCCTCGCAGACACGGCCCTTCGCACGGCGGACTCCGGGTATCTGACGCGCCGCCTTGTCGACGTGGCCCAGGAGCTCATCATCCGCGAACCCGATTGCGGCAGCACCCGCGGTATCTGGATCGAGGGAATCCACCAGGACCAGGCGGGCAAGCGGAGCTACCTCGAGACCCGTCTCTACGGGCGAGTGCTGATCGAGCCCGTCAAGCTCTCCGACGGCGGCGTCCTCGAGGCCGGCCGCGTCGTTCGGGACCTCGAGGTCCAGCAGTTGTCCGCCGACCCTGCGATCGACCGTGTGCGTACCCGGTCGGTGCTCACGTGTGAGGCCAACCACGGCGTCTGTGCCGCGTGCTACGGGCAGTCGCTCGCGACGGGTCGCAGCATCGAGCTCGGCGAGGCGGTCGGCGTGATCGCCGCCCAGTCCATCGGCGAGCCGGGAACCCAGCTCACGATGCGCACGTTCCACACCGGAGGCATTGTCGGCGAGGACATCACCCACGGTCTTCCCCGCGTCGTCGAGCTGTTCGAAGCCCGGACGCCGAAAGGCGCTGCCGTGCTGGCGCGCACTTCTGGGGTGATCCGAATCGACGAGGACGACACCGGTCGGCGCGTCGTGGTCGTCGGAGACGACGGCAGCGAGGATGCCGTTCCAGTGTCGGCGAGGGCTCACCTCGAGGTCGTCGCAGGCCAGGAAGTGAGCCCGGGCGACGCGCTCGTGGACGGGCCGAAGGACCCCAAGGAGCTGCTCGAGATCAAGGGCATCCGGGAGACGCAGCAGTACCTCGTCGAAGAGGTGCAGAAGGTCTACCGGGACCAGGGCGTGTCGATCCACGACAAGCACATCGAGCTCATAGTGCGCCAGATGCTCCGCAGGGTGCTGGTCGCCGAGCCGGGTGACGCGCCGTTCCTGCCAGGCGAGCGCGTGGACAACCAGCGTTACGCCGCGGTCAACCGCGAGCTCGTGCAGGCCGGAAAGCGCGCCGCGGAAGGGCGCCCCGAGCTGATGGGCATCACCAAGGCGTCACTCGCTACGGACTCTTGGCTGTCGGCGGCTTCCTTCCAGGAAACCACCCGGGTGCTCACCGAGGCTGCGATCGAGAGCAAGTCCGACCAGTTGTTCGGCCTCAAGGAGAACATCATCATCGGCAAGCTCATCCCCGCCGGCACCGGCATGATGCGCTACCGCAGCGTGGAGGTGGCGACACCCGACGCAGAGCGCATGTCCTTCTGGTCCTCGGACCTCGAGGTCGGCGATGCGGGCGAGGCCAATACGGACAACCTGGCTTCGTGGCTGCGAGATGTCGGACGGTCCGCGTTCGCCACTCCCTACGAACCGGAGGACCCGTACGTGACCGCCGGCAGCGCCTACGCGAGCTTCGGGCCGACCGATGATCTTGTCGTGGCCGAGGAGGACCCGCTCAGTGATCTCGGGCCGGCCGAGGAAGGCTCCGCCTGATCGCGGCCTACAATGTTGCCGGGGAGCGGTGTCCGCTCCTATCATCAGCTCGTCGTGTCGGCGCGTGCTTGCGCCCACGGTTCTTCAACAAGGAATCCCAGAGAGGTTTCGCGTGCCCACTATCGCCCAGCTCGTCCGCAAGGGTCGGTCATCGAAGCGGTCGAAGACGAAGACCCCCGCGTTGAAGGGGGCGCCGCAGCGTCGGGGGGTATGCACGCGCGTCTACACGACGACTCCGAAAAAGCCGAACTCAGCGCTCCGCAAGGTTGCGCGCGTGCGGCTGACCAGCGGCTCGGAGGTCACTGCGTACATTCCTGGAGTCGGCCACAACCTGCAGGAGCACTCGATCGTTCTGGTGCGCGGCGGCAGGGTGAAGGACCTCCCGGGTGTTCGTTACAAGATCGTGCGTGGCACTCTGGACACCTCCGGCGTGCGCGACCGTGCCCAGGCTCGTAGCCGCTACGGCGCCAAGAAGGAGTCCTGAGTTGCCCCGCAAAGGCCCCCCACCCCGCCGCGAGCTAGTCCCCGACCCGGTGTACCGGTCGGTGCTCGTGACCCAGCTGTGCAACAAGGTCCTTTCTCGGGGAAAGCGCTCGCTGGCCGAGCGCATCGTCTACGACGCCCTCGACGTCGTACGCGAGAAGACGAGTGGCGACCCGCTGCAGCTGCTGAAGCGAGCGCTGGACAACGCCCGACCCGAGCTCGAGGTGCGCAGCCGCCGCGTCGGCGGAGCGACCTACCAGGTCCCTGTCGAGCTCCGTCCGCGCCGGGCGACGACGCTGTCGATCAGGTGGCTCGTCGGCTACTCGCGCCAGCGCCGGGAGCGCACGATGGCGCTCAGGCTGGCCAACGAGATCCTCGACGCCTCAAATGGCGTCGGCGCCACGGTCAAGCGCAAGGAGGACCTCCACAAGATGGCGGAGTCGAACAAGGCATTCGCTCATTACCGCTGGTAATAGCCTGCGGAACGCCAGGTGTTGTCCCGGTGTCAACCGGATGTCCACGCGCCCGGCGTAGCGTGATGGCGCGCCCGCGGAGCGAAGCGCATTTTGCCTCTGCCGGTGAACACGAAGAAGACGACACCGCAGCCCACGACCGACTAGAGAAACGAAGCAAGGCGATGGCCAATCCATCATCCATCCGAGAGTTCCCGCTGGCCAAGACCCGCAACATCGGGATCATGGCCCACATCGACGCGGGCAAGACGACGACGACCGAGCGCATCTTGTACTACACGGGTCGCACCTACAAGATCGGTGAGGTCCACGAGGGTGGCACCGTCATGGACTGGATGATCCAGGAGCAAGAGCGCGGGATCACCATCACGTCTGCTGCGACCACCTGTCGTTGGCGCGACACCTGGATCAACATCATCGACACTCCCGGCCACGTCGACTTCACCGTCGAGGTCGAGCGGTCCCTTCGCGTCCTCGACGGAGCAGTCGCCGTCTTCGACGCCGTCGCCGGCGTCGAGCCCCAGACCGAGACGGTGTGGCGCCAGGCCAACAAGTACCGCGTGCCTCGCATGTGCTTTGTCAACAAGATGGACAGGGTTGGCGCTGATTTCGACCGTACCGTCGCGATGATCCGCGATCGGCTCGAGGCGACGCCCGCGGTGGTTCAGCTCCCGATCGGAGCAGAGGGCTCGTTCGAGGGCGTGATCGACCTTTTGAAGATGAAGGCTCTCGTGTGGGGCGAGGGCATGGGCGAGACCTGGGAGACCCGTGAGATACCCGCGCATCTCGCGGGTGCGGCCGAGGAAGCTCGCCACGCCCTGATCGACGTCGTCTCGAACTTCGACGACAACGTGATGGAGCGTTACGTCGCCGAGCAGGAGATCACCCCTGAGGATCTCCGCAAGGGGATTCGCACCGCGACCATCGCGAGCGAGCTGGTCCCGGTGCTGTGCGGCTCGGCCTTCAAGAACAAGGCTGTCCAGCCCATGCTCGACGCGGTCGTCGACTACCTGCCGAGCCCGGTTGACGTACCGCCCACCATGGGCATCGAGCCCCGGACCGGAAACGAGATCGAGCGGCACCATCGCGACGACGAGCCGTTCTCGTCACTGGCGTTCAAGATCATGAGCGACCCGTTCGTCGGCAAGCTCACGTACCTGAGGGTCTATTCCGGCACCCTCGAGAAGGGCACCACGGTTCTCAACTCGAGCCGGGACCGCAAGGAGCGCATCGGCCGGATCCTCCAGATGCACGCGAACCACCGGGAGGACCGCGACGCGGTCTACACCGGCGACATCGTCGCGGTGGTTGGCCTCAAGGCGACGACCACCGGCGACACCCTTTGCAACATCGCGCACCCGATCGTGCTCGAGTCGCTCGAGTTCCCCGAGCCAGTCATCCACGTCGCGGTCGAGCCCAAGACGAAGGCCGACCAGGACAAGCTGTCGCGGGCGCTGTTCGCCCTCAGCGAGGAGGACCCGACCTTCCGGGTCCGCTCGGACCAGGAGACCGGCCAGACGGTCATCTCCGGCATGGGCGAGCTCCACTTGGAGGTCCTCGTCGACCGGATGCTGCGGGAGTTCAAGGTCGATGCGAACGTCGGCAAGCCGCAGGTCGCCTACCGGGAGACGATCCGCGACTCGGTCCACAAGATCGAGGAGCGTTACATCCGCCAGACCGGCGGGCGTGGCCAGTACGGCCACGTGGTGATCGACCTCGAGCCGACGGGCCCCGGCGGAGGATTCGAATTCGTCGACAAGGTCACCGGTGGCGTGATACCGAAGGAGTACATCCCGGCGGTCGACGCCGGCATCCAAGAGGCCATGAACTCCGGCGTGCTGGCCGGCTTCCCGATCGTCGACGTCCGGGTCACCCTCGTCTACGGGTCGTACCACGAGGTCGACTCGTCGGAGATGGCCTTCAAGATCGCAGGCTCGATGGCGTTCAAGAAGGCGGTGCGGGCAGCCCGTCCCGTTCTTCTCGAGCCCATCATGGAGGTCGAGGTGGTCACGCCCGAGGACAATCTCGGCGACGTCATCGGCGACTTGTCGTCTCGTCGCGGCCGGATCGAGGGCATGGAGCAGCGGGGCGCAAGCCACGTCGTGCGGGCTCAGGTCCCACTGTCCGATATGTTCGGCTACGCTACCGACCTGCGTTCCCGCACCCAGGGCCGCGCGACGTACACGATGCAGTTCGACTCCTATCAGGAGGTTCCGGAGTCGGTCTCCCGGGAGATCATCGCCCGTGTGACCGGCGAGTGAACGGCCCAGGGGTCAACACCGAAGCGAGCTGAATCGCCAGGTGCTCCACTGATCGGAGCCGTCGGACCGGGAAGACCCGGGCCGGTGGCCCCACGGGAACAGTACGAGACACAATCGAGAACGCAGTCCACCAACATGGAGGCGCCCAAGGGGCGCAGCCCAGACCAAACGGAGCGGTCGGCAACAATGGCCAAGAAGAAGTTCGAGCGGACGAAGCCCCACGTCAACGTCGGAACGATGGGGCACATCGACCACGGTAAGACGACCCTCACCGCGGCGATGACCAAGGTTCTACACGAGAGGAACCCGAACGTCGCCTTTACGGCGTTCGACCAGATCGACAAGGCCCCCGAGGAGAAGGCGCGCGGCATCACCATCGCGATTGCCCACGTCGAGTACGAGACCGACAAGCGCCATTACGCGCACGTCGACATGCCCGGGCACGCCGACTACATCAAGAACATGATCACCGGTGCCGCACAGGTGGACGGCGCGATCCTGGTCGTATCCGCTGCGGACGGACCCATGCCCCAGACCCGTGAGCACGTGTTGTTGGCCCGCCAGGTCGGTGTGCCGTCGATAGTGGTCGCTCTCAACAAGGTAGACATGGTCGACGACGAGGAGCTGTTGGACCTGGTCGAGCTGGAGGTGCGTGAGCTCCTCAACGAATACGGCTTCCCAGGCGATGACACGCCGGTCGTGCGCATCAGCGCGCTGAACGCGCTCGAAGGTGACGAATCGGCCGTGCCGGGGATCTTGCAGCTCATTGAAGCAGTTGACGACTTCATCCCCGAGCCGGCCCGTGAAATAGACAGGCCATTCCTCATGTCGGTCGAGGACGTGATGACCATCACCGGTCGTGGCACCGTCGTGACGGGCCGCATCGAGCAGGGCGTCGTGAAGGTCGGCGACGACGTCGAGGTCGTTGGGCTGCGCCCGACGCAGAAGACCGTGTGCACCGGCGTCGAGATGTTCCACAAGCTTCTCGACCAGGGCCAGGCGGGCGACAACGTCGGCCTGCTGCTCCGTGGCACGAAGAAGGAAGACGTGGAGCGCGGCCAGGTTGTCTGCAAGCCGGGCTCGATCACGCCTCACGCCAACTTCGAGGCCAACGTCTACGTGCTCACCAAGGCGGAGGGAGGACGGCACAAGCCGTTCTTCAGCAACTACCGCCCGCAGTTCTACTTCCGCACGACGGATGTGACCGGGACGATCGAGCTCGCCGAGGGCACCGAGATGGTCATGCCCGGTGACAACACCGTCATGACAGTCGAGCTGGGCAAGCCGATCGCGATGGACGAGGGGCTCCGTTTCGCGATCCGCGAGGGCGGGCGCACGGTCGGTGCGGGCGCCGTGACAAAGATTCTCAAGTAAGAGAGGCGATATGGCAGAGGGCCCCCGGCAGCGGATCCGCATCCGTCTGAAGGCATACGACCACGAGATCATCGACCAGTCGACGAAGAAGATCGTCGAGACGGTGCTCCGCACCCAGGCAAAGGTGCGCGGTCCCGTCCCGCTTCCTACCGAGATGCACCGCTACACGGTCATCCGCTCGCCTCACAAGCACAAGGACAGCCGTGAGCATTTCGAGATGCGCATTCACAAGCGCCTCGTCGACATCGTCGAGCACACGCCGAAGACGGTGGACTCGCTTCAACGGCTCGATCTTCCCGCCGGGGTCGACATCGAGATCAAGATCCAGACGGCTTAGCCCGACCGCCTGCCACACGGCCTTGGGCCGGCAGGCGAGCGAGTGCTATGCTTTCGAACTCGGCGGGCACGTTGTCCGTCGCGTCCACGAGCACGACGTCCGGGAGCGCCCCAAGGCAGGCTCTGGGGGACCTTTCGGCGAGACATGATGTGCGCTCCGCTCCGGATGTCCGGGCGGAGCGTCCGCACGACAAGGGACTGTCATCCACAGTCGGTCGGGCGCGAACGGCGACAACGGGTGACGCCATCCGTTCTGCCCGCGAGCCCCGGCGCGATCACGAGCAGAGGCAAAGAGAGCATGGCCACCAAGGCGATCGTCGGCGAAAAGGTCGGCATGACGCAGATCTGGGACGAAGCGCAGCGCGTCGTACCCGTGACCATGGTCAAAGTCGCGGCTCTTCGAGTGGTGCGTGTGAAGACCCCTGAGCAGGAGGGCTACTCCGCCCTTCAGGTCACCTACGGCGTACGCGCCGCGAGCAAGCTCAACAAGCCGGATGCCGGTCACTACGCGAAAGCCGGCGTAGAGCCGGGCGTGCGCCTCGTCGAGCTGCGACTCGACGACACGAGCGGCTACTCGGTCGGCCAGGAGATCAATGCGGGCATCCTGGCGCCAGGGGACAAGATCGACGTCACTGCCGTGAGCAAGGGCAAGGGGTTCGCTGGCGGGATGAAGCGCCACAACTTCAAAGGCCAGGGAGCCTCGCACGGCACCCACAAGAAGCACCGGGCCCCGGGCTCGGTCGGTGCCTGCGCCACACCGGCCCGAGTGTTCAAGGGGACCCGAATGGCAGGTCACATGGGCTCCGAGCGCGTGACAACGCTGAACCTCGAGGTCGTGATGGCAGACCCCGAGCGCGAGCTCATTCTGGTGAAGGGCGCCGTACCGGGACCGCGGGGCGGGCTGGTCTTCATCCGCGACGCCGTGAAGGGTGGGAAGTGATGGGGGACACCATGGTCGAAGTCCTGCCGTCGGTTCTCGTGGAACGGTGCAACGACTCGGGCGATCTCCTCGGAGTCGTCCAGCTCGACCCGGACTACTTCGGTGCTCTGGTCAACGTGCCTCTCTTGCACCAGGTCGTGACCGCACAACTCGCAGCCAAGCGCTCGGGCACCCACAGCACCAAGACGCGTGCCGAGGTCGCCGGTGGCGGTGCCAAGCCTTATCGCCAGAAGGGCACCGGCCGTGCCCGACAGGGCACCACCCGGGCGCCGCAATTCGCAGGCGGAGGCATCGCCTTTGGTCCCAAGCCCCGTGACTACGCCCAGAGCACGCCTCGCAAGATGGTCCGCCAGGCGTTGCGGGCAGCTCTTTCGGACCGGGCAATGGAAGGTCGTGTCTGCCTCGTCGACCGCTGGTCCTTCGAAGTACCGAAGACCAAGGAGGCTGCCGGGTCGCTTCGGGCCCTTGGCGTCGACGGCAACGTGCTCGTGGTGATAAGCGGCCAGGACGTGGTCGCAGAGCGCTCGTTCGGGAACTTGCCGAACGTCAACATCGTCGAGGCAGGCCAGCTCACGGCTTATGACGTGGTCGTGTCCGACTGGGTCGTCTTCACTGACGAGACGGTGCCGGGCGAGGTCAGCGACGCACCGGAGGGTTCTGTCGTGTTGAACTCCTCGAGGCCCGTCGCTCTTGATCTCGTCGGAGAGACCGACGAGACCGACGGGACCGCCGAGGTCGAAGAGGACAGCGAACCGGAGGCCGACGAGACCGAGGACGTTGGCGAGGCCGCCGAGACCGACGATGAGGAAGAGGACAAGTGAACGCCGGCCGTTCGATCCTGTTGCGCCCCGTCATCTCCGAGAAGTCCTACGCGCTCATGGACGAGCACACCTACGTGTTCGTCGTCGATCCGCGGGCGAGCAAGGTCGAGATCCGCGCCGCGGTGGAAGATGCTTTCGGGGTACGCGTCTCCAGCGTGAACACCCTGGTGCGCAAGGGAAAGCGCAAGCGACAAAGACGCGCTTCCACCTTCGGGAAACGACCGGACACAAAGCGGGCGATCGTACGACTTGTCGGCGACGACCGTATCGAGCTGTTCGAGGGCTGAGGGACATCGTCATGGCACTCCGCAAGCGCAAGCCGACCAGCCCGGGACGGCGATTCCAATCGGTCTCGGACTTCTCCGAGATCACGAAGACGACTCCCGAGAAGACGCTCCTCGCACCCCTGCCGGGTACGGGCGGCCGGAACAACCACGGCCGCAAGACCGCCCGTCACCGCGGCGCCGGTCACAAGCAGCAGTACCGCTTGGTCGACTTCCGCCGGGACAAGGACGCTATTCCCGCCAAGGTCGCGGCGATCGAGTACGACCCCAACCGCAACGCCCGTATCGCCCTCTTGCACTACCTCGACGGCGAGAAGCGCTACATCCTCGCGCCGGCCCGTGTCGCGGTCGGCGACATGCTCCAGTCCGGGCCCGGCGCCGAGATTCGCCCGGGCAATGCCCTCCCGCTGCGATACATCCCGGTGGGCTCGGTGATCCACAACGTGGAGCTCCGTCCCGGCGGTGGAGGCAAGCTCGCCCGAGGCGCCGGCATGAGCGTGCAGCTCGTCGCGAAGGAGGGGATGTTCGCGACCTTGCGGCTGCCGTCGACCGAGATGAGGCGGGTCCCGATCGACTGCCGTGGGACGCTCGGCGAGGTCGGCAACTCAGAGGCCGAGCTCATCTCCATCGGCAAAGCGGGACGTAACCGCTGGAAGGGCATCCGGCCCCAGACCCGCGGGGTCGCTATGAACCCGGTCGACCACCCTCTCGGCGGTGGCGAGGGGAAGACCTCGGGTGGCCGCCACCCGGTGTCGCCGTGGGGTCAAGCCGAGGGTCGGACACGTCCGCGCCACAAGCGGTCTGACCAGCTCATCATCCGTCGTCGCCGCACCCGCGGCGCCCGCCGTTGACCGCCGAGCGGAGCCATCATGCCTCGTAGCCTGAAAAAGGGACCTTTTGTCGACGATCACCTGCTTCGCAAGGTCGACACGCTCAACGCCTCGAATGAGAAGCGCGTCATCAAGACCTGGTCGCGTCGCTCGACGGTCATCCCGGACATGGTCGGTCACACGATCGCGGTTCACGACGGCCGCAAGCACGTGCCGGTATATGTGACCGAGTCGATGGTCGGCCACAAGCTCGGAGAGTTCGCCCCCACCCGGACGTTCCGTTACCACGCCGGCCAAGAACGGGCAGCGAGGCGCTGACGTGACCGGTGTGAAGACCAACGAGCGGCCCGGGATCCGCGCCGTTCTCAAGAATTCGGGCGTGTCGGCCTACAAGGCGCGCGAAGTCCTCGACCTTATCCGTGGCAAGGATTATCAGCGGGCCTCGGAGATCCTCGAGTACTGCGACCGGGAAGTGGCGACGGTGATCGGCAAGGTCCTGCACTCGGCAGCCGCGAACGCGTTCCACAACGACGGCATCGAAGCCGAAGAGCTGTTCGTGTCGGCCTGCTACGCAGATGAGGGCACGACGCTGAAGCGGTGGCGCCCGCGCGCTCGAGGGCGTGCCACACGTATTCGCAAGCGCACCTGTCATGTCACGGTCATCGTTTCGCGCATGCCGGAGGAAGAGCTGAACCGGCGACGTGCCCGCGTTGCCGCCGAGCAAGCCGACCGCCGGGCGCGCCGGGTGGCCGGGGCGCGCCGTCAGGGACGCGCGAGCGCAGCCGCCAAGGCCGGGACGTCCGAGGCGCCCGCAGTCGACGAGCAGGTTCTCGGGATCGTGGCGGCGGGCGACACCGGAGAAGCGACTGATCTCGACGCAGCGGTCGAGCATGCGCTCGCCAGCAGCGAGGACGAGCAAGCCGAGAGCGATGACGCCGCCGGCGACGAGGACGAGCAAGCCGAGAGCGATGACGCCGCCGGCGACGAGGAAACGAGCGACTGATGGGCCAGAAGGTCAATCCATACGGCTTCCGCCTCGGTGTCACGACCGACTGGAAGTCACGCTGGTTCGACGACCGGAACTATCAGGACTCGGTTGTCGAGGACTGGAAGGTCCGCGACTACCTCATGACCCAGCTCGAAGCTGCCGCCGTGAGCCGGATCGAGATCGAGCGCACCCGGGACCGCCTCCGCATCGACGTGCACACCGCGCGGCCCGGCATCGTGATCGGCCGCCGCGGCGCCGAGGCCGACCGGCTACGACGTCAGTTAGCGCGCATCACCCACAACGCCAACGTGCAGCTCAACATCCAGGAGATCAAGCAACCCGAACTGGACGCAGCCTTGATCGCTCAGGGCATTGTCGACCAGCTCCAGCGACGGATCAGCTTCCGTCGCGCCATGAAGCGTGCGATTCAGACGGTCCAGAAGGCGGGCGCCCAGGGAGTGCGCGTGCAGTGCTCCGGTCGCTTGGGCGGTTCTGAGATGGCACGCAAGGAGTCCTACCGCGAAGGCCGGGTCCCGCTGCACACTCTGCGTGCAGATATCGACTACGGCTTCCGCGAGGCGAAGACGTCGACCGGTCGGATCGGGATCAAGGTCTGGATCTACAAGGGCGACATCCTGCCCTACAAGACGTCCGCGGAAGAGAAGATCTCGCGTGAGGCGGCCATGGCGGTGGGAGAGACGTCCGGCCAGGCACGCCCCAAGCGCATCGTCACCGCTGGCGGCGGCCGGCGCAGGCCCGAGCTCGGCGAGCCGGGTTCGGTCGCGGCCGAAGTGGTGCCCGAGGTCGAGCCCGAGGCGGAGGTCGAGGTGGCGGCTGTGCCTACCCCCGATCAGACGCCGGAGCCCGCGGCCCCGGTCGTCACAGAGGATCCGCTCGAGAAGCTTCTCGCGGAGGAAGAAGAGATCGAGCGCCGGACTCGCGAGCAGCATCACGACGTCCCACATTTCCGTAGGGAGGCCGACTGACCATGCTGATGCCTCGCAAGGTCAAGCACCGCAAGCAGCAGCGCGGGCGCATGTCCGGAATGACGAAGGGTGGCGAGACCATCAACTTCGGCGACTTCGGGATTCAAGCTCTCGAACCGGCGTGGCTCACGGCGCGCCAGATCGAGGCCGCTCGAATCGCGATGACCAGGCACATCAAGCGTGGCGGCAAGGTCTGGATCCGGGTGTTCCCCGACAAGCCGGTCACTCAGAAGCCTGCCGAGACGCGCATGGGGTCGGGCAAGGGCAACCCCGAGCACTGGGTCGCCGTGGTCCGTCCCGGGAGGATCCTCTTCGAGCTTGCGGGCGTGGACGAGGCGCTCGCCCATTCGGCCCTGGAACGGGCGATCCAGAAGCTCCCTATGAAGGCACGCGTCATCGCACGGCCCGGTCTCGGTTCCAACGCGGAGGTGCTGGTCTGATGTCGAGTGCAGCCGAGTTGCGGGAGCTCGATGAGACCGAGCTCGAGAACAAGCTCGTCGAAGCCCGCAAGGAGCTCTTCAACCTCCGGTTCCAGGCGGCCACGGGCAGATTGGACAACAACTCGCGAGTCACGCAGGTCCGCAGGGAAATCGCGCGACTTATGACCGTGCAGCGTGCGCACGAGATCGAGCTCGCCGAGTCGGCGGAGGCGGTCGTAGGCCGTGTCGACGCAGGGACGAAGGAGCAGTGATGGCCGAGAACGAGGCCAGGGCGGACACCCCGAACGGTGCGCCGCCGACTGAGGAGCAAGTGCGCGTCAACCGGCGCAGGGTCCGCGAGGGCACTGTCGTCGAGAACCGCATGGACAAGACCGCGGTCGTCGCGGTCGTAGAGCGCGTCCGGCATGCCAAGTACGCCAAGACCGTCCAGCGGACCCGGCATCTGTACGTGCACGACGAGGATAACGAGGCCGCGACCGGAGACCGTGTCCGCGTGGCCGAGACGCGCCCGTTCTCGAAGCTGAAGCGCTGGAGGCTGGTCGAAGTCGTGGAGCGTGCGCGGTGATCCAGCAAGAGTCGCGCCTACGCGTCGCCGACAACTCCGGCGCGAAAGAGGTGCTCTGCATCAAGGTCCTCGGCGGGACCCGCCGCAGGTACGCGGGGATCGGTGACGTGTTCATCGCCACGGTCAAGGACGCCGTGCCCGGTGCGGCCGTGAAGAAGGGCGACGTGGTGCGCTGCGTCGTCGTGCGGACGAAGAAGGAGAACCGCAGGTCTGACGGCAGCTATATCCGTTTTGACGAGAATGCGGCGGTGCTGATCAACGACCAGCTGCAGCCACGCGGCACCCGGATCTTCGGCCCGGTGGGACGGGAGCTGCGGGAGAAGCGCTTCATGCGCATCGTCTCGTTGGCTCCGGAGGTGATCTAGGTGCGTATTCGCAAAGGGGACCGGGTCAAGGTGCTCACGGGCAAGGACCGGGGCAAGGTCGGCGAGGTCATGCGGGTCATCCCCGCGCGCAACCGCGTGATCGTCGACGGCGTCAACGTCGCCAAGCGTTCCACCAAGGCGAAGCGGGGAACCATGCAGGGCGGCATCATCGACAAGGACATGCCGGTGCACGCCTCGACTGTGGCAGTGGTCTGCGCGGAGTGCGGGCCCACGCGTGTCGGGTTCCGGGTCGACGACCAGGGCCGCAAGATCCGCGTCTGCCGCAAGTGCGGAGGTGACCTGTGAGCCCGGCCGTCGTGGAGCGTCCGCGTCTCCGCCAGCGTTACGACACCGAGATCCGCTCGGCGCTCGCCACCGAGCTCGGCCTTTCCAACGTGATGGAGGTGCCACGCCTTTCCAAGATCGTCATCAACATGGGCGTCGGCAAGGCCACCCAGCAGCAGTCGCTGCTCGAGGGCGCTGTCGGTGACCTCCAGCTGATCGCCGGCCAGCGGCCGGTCATCACCAAGGCGCGGCGCTCGATCGCCGCCTTCAAGCTCCGCGAGGGCATGTCGATCGGTTGCATGGTGACTCTGCGGGGCGATCGGATGTGGGAGTTCTTCGATCGCCTCATCAGCCTGGCGATCCCCCGCATCCGTGACTTCCGGGGCCTGTCGCCGAAGTCGTTCGACGGTCGGGGCAACTACACCTTCGGAGTCACCGAGCAGCTGATCTTCCCCGAGATCGACTACGACAAGGTCGACACCCCTCGCGGCATGGACATCACGATTGTGACCACCGGCCGCACCGATGCCGAAGGCCGAGCGCTGCTCGGCGCCTTCGGGTTCCCGTTCCGACGTGAAGGGCAGTAGAGCCGACCCATGGCCAAGAAGGCATTGATAGAGAAGCAACAGGCCAAGCCCAAGTTCAAGGTGCGTGGCTACACGAGGTGCCGGCGGTGCGGGCGCCCGAGAGCGGTATACCGCAAATTCGGGCTCTGCCGTATCTGCCTGCGCGAGCTCGTGCATGCCGGCGAGGTGCCGGGCGTGACCAAGGCCAGCTGGTGAGAGGAGGGGATCGTTCATGACCATGACTGACCCCATCGCGGACATGCTGACCCGCGTTCGCAACGCGAACGTGGCGATGCACGACACGGTCCGTATGCCCAGCTCGAGGGTCAAGGAAGCGCTTGCCGTGATCTTGGAGCGCGAGGGCTACATCGCGGGCTTCACAACGGTCGCACGAGAGGGCCACCCCGGTGACGTGCTCGAGATCTCGCTCAAGTACACGGCCGAGCGCGCGCGTGTGATCGGCGGGCTCAAGCGTGTCTCCAAGCCCGGCCTGCGGATCTACTGCCGTGCCGACGGGTTGCCACGTGTCCTAGGCGGGCTCGGCGTGGCAGTGCTCTCGACGAGCAAGGGTCTCATGACCGATCGCGAGGCACGCCAGCAGCGTGTCGGCGGTGAGGTGCTTTGTTATGTCTGGTGAGCCAAAGGTGACGAGCTGATGTCCCGAGTCGGAAGGAGCCCGATCGAGGTGCCCTCTGGCGTCGAGGTCACGTTGCACGACGGCAGCGTGGCGGTGTCCGGCCCACAGGGGACTCTGCATCGGGACCTGCCCGGGAGCATCACCGTCCGTCGATCCGACGCTCAGCTGCTCGTCGAGCGGCCCGATGACCAGCGGAGCAACAGGGCTCTGCACGGCCTGACTCGGAGTCTCATTCAGAACATGGTGACCGGCGTCACGGCCGGTTTCACCAAGGAGCTCGAGATCGTCGGCGTCGGCTACCGCGCGACGTTGAAGAGCCCACAACAGCTCGAGCTGGCGCTCGGGTTCAGCCACCCGGTCTTCATCGACGCGCCCGAGGGCGTCTCGTTCGAAGTGCCCACCCCGCTCCGCATCGTCGTGAAGGGCATCGACAAGGAGGCGGTCGGCCAGGTCGCCGCCGACATCCGCAGGGTCCGCAAGCCCGAGCCCTACAAGGGCAAAGGCGTGAGGTACGCGGGCGAAGTCGTGCAACGCAAGGCCGGGAAGGCGGCGAAGTAGCCATGAGCAAGACACTGCGCACCCACGAGCTGCAGACCCGACGTCACCGTCGCGTCCGCAAGCATGTGATCGGCACTGCCGAGCGGCCGCGTCTCACGGTGTTCCGCTCGAACAAGCACATCGTGGCCCAGATCATCGACGACTCCGCCGGCCGTACGTTGGTCGCCGCCTCCACGCTCGAGGCGGGTCAGCGCGGCGGCGCGACAGGCAACATCGCTGCTGCCACGGAGATCGGCAAGCTCGTGGCGAGCCGCGCTCTGTCGCAGGGAGTGACGAAGGTCGTGTTCGACCGGGGTTCGTCCCGGTACCACGGTAGGGTCGCGGCGCTCGCCGAGGCCGCACGTGAAGCCGGATTGGAGCTTTGATGGTCGAGTCGCAGTACGAAGAGCGCACAATCAAGGTCAACCGCGTCGCGAAGGTCGTGAAAGGCGGGCGGCGGTTCTCGTTCACCGCGCTCATGGTGATCGGTGACGGCAACGGCCGAGTCGGCCTCGGGTACGGCAAGGCCAAGGAGGCGGGCCTAGCCGTCCAAAAAGGGATCGAAGAGGCGCGCAAGAACATGTTCGACGTCCCGCTCGCGGGCTCGACGATCGTCCATCCGGTGTTGGGCCACGCCGGTGCCGGCCGGATCATCCTGAAGCCGGCCGCTCCGGGCACCGGCGTCATCGCCGGTGGGGCCGCGCGGGCCATCTTCGAGATGGCCGGCATCCGCGACGTCGTGGCCAAGTCGCTCGGCACCTCGAACGCGATCAACGTCGCGCACGCGACCATCAACGGCTTGAGCAGCCTCCGCCGTCCCGACGAGGTAGCGCGCCTTCGTGGCAAGACTGCCGAAGAGGTCACTCCGACCGGCGTGCTGCGCGCCTATGAGGAGCGGCGCCGCCTCGGGCGTGCCTCCGGGGAAGTGAGCTGACCGTGGCAGCTCCCCGCAGCACCAAGGGTTCCGAGCCTGCAGCCAAGGTGGAAGGGCGGCTTGTCGTCACACAGGTCCGGTCCGGGATCGGCACCAAGCCGAAGCACCGTGGGACCTTGCGGGCACTCGGGCTGGGCCGGATCGGCCAGTCGAACGATCTCCCTGACCGGCCAGAGATTCGCGGGATGATCGCCCGCGTTCCTCATCTCGTCACCGTCTCCGAGGAGCAGACCGCATGAAGCTGCACGAGCTCGCGCCTTCGCCCGGTTCGAACCGCCCCAAGCGCCGCGTCGGAAGGGGCACAGGTGGCAAGGGCGGCAAGACCGCCGGCCGGGGGACTAAAGGGCAGAAGGCCCGCAACAACATCAAGCCCGGGTTCGAGGGCGGTCAGCTGCCGCTGACACAGCGGATCCCGAAGCTGCGCGGCTTCGCGAACCCGTTTCGAGTCGAGTACAACGTCGTCAACCTCGACGTCCTGGACGAACTGGGCCTCGACGAGGTGACGCCCGAGAGCCTGGAGGCCGGGGGCATCGTCCACCACAAGGGCCTTGTGAAGATCCTCGGCCGTGGCGAGCTGCACCGGGCTGTGAGGGTCTCCGCTCACGGGTTCTCGCGATCGGCCGTGGCGGCCATCGAGGCCGCGGGCGGCTCCGTGACCGTCGTCCCGCCTCCCTACGGTGACCGGCGGCCGCCCGCCAAGGGAAATGCCCTCGCCAACCGCTAGGGTTCTTCGGCGTCGTCGAGGCTTCGCCGGCAGCCGCGTGCGTTTCGACGCGCCGAGTGAGGAAAGGATCTGATGCTCGCAAGTCTGCGGAACATGTTCAAGGTCCCGGACCTCCGCAACAAGGTCCTGTTCACCCTGCTCATCATCGGCGTCTACCTGATGGGCGCGAACATCGTCGTGCCCGGTGTCAATTTCACCGAGATCCAGACGATCAGCGCCGCCGAGAAGTCCGGCGGCGTGCTCGGCTTCCTCAACCTGTTCTCGGGTGGTGCGCTCGCCCGAGCCGCGATCTTCGGGCTCGGGATCATGCCCTACATCACGTCCTCGATCATCGTCCAGCTACTTCAGACGGTGATCCCGAAGTTCGAGCAGTGGCGCGAGCAGGGAGCGGTCGGCCAGCGCAAGCTCACCCAGGCCACCCGTTACCTCACCGTCGCGCTGGCCGTCATGCAGAGCTCGGGCCTGGTGTTCTTGTTCCACAGTGGTGAGCTGTTCGGCGCGGGCAGCAATATCGACCTCATCAAGGACTTCACCGCTCCCCGGGTGTTGTTCATCATTCTCGTGTTCACCGCCGGCACCGCCGTTGTGATGTGGCTCGCCGAGCTCATCACACAGCGCGGCATCGGCAACGGGATGTCGATCCTGATCTTCTCCAACGTCGTCGCGGCGATGCCGATCTATGGCGAGCAGGTCAAGGCCGACAAGGGCTGGTTCGGGCTCGCGGTGATCATCTTCGTGGTCCTAGCGCTCCTCGTCGCCATCGTCTTCGTCGAGCAGGGCCAGCGGCGCATCCCGGTCACCTTCGCAAAACGGGTCCAGGGACGGCGCATGTACGGTGGCCAGAGCACCTACATACCTCTCAAGGTCAATCAGGCCGGTGTTATCCCGATCATCTTCGCGAGCTCCCTGCTGTACATCCCTGTCCTGCTGTCGAACGTCGTGCCCTGGTTGTCGCTGCGCAACTGGGTTCAGCACAACCTGTTGAACCCGACCGACGGCTGGTACATCGTCTTCTACGGCCTGTTTATCGTCCTGTTCACGTTCTTTTACGTCCATGTGACATTCGACCCCTACCAGCAGGCGGACACGATCCGCAAGCAGGGTGGCTACATCCCCGGCTTCAGACCGGGGGCCCCGACTGAGCACTACCTGGCACGGATCCTGAACAGGATCACTCTCCCTGGAAGCTTGTTCCTGGCGGCTGTGGCGCTGACGCCGTCGATCCTGCTCTCGCTCTGGCACATCACCACGATCCCCTTCGCGGGCACGACGCTCCTGATCAGCGTCGGCGTGGCGCTCGAGACCATGAAGCAGATCGACAGCCAGTTGATGATGCGTAACTACGAGGGGTTCCTCCAGTAAGTGGTACCGGGCGCGAGGCTCATCGTCCTCGGCAAGCAAGGAGCCGGGAAGGGCACCCAGTGCATGCGGTTGTCGCGTCGCTACGTCCTGCCGCACATCTCCACCGGGGACATGCTGCGGGCGGCGGTGAAGGCCCGTACCCCACTCGGTCTCGAGGCGCGCCGATATCTCGACGCGGGCGACCTGATCCCCGACGAGGTCGTCTTGGCCATGGTGGCCGCCCGCCTCGACCAGGACGACACGAGGACGCGTGGTTTCCTTCTCGACGGCTTCCCGCGAACGGTGGCCCAGGCGGACGGCTTCGACGAGCTGTTGAAGCCCGCAGTCATCGACCTGGTGCTCAACCTCGTGGTGCCGACTGGGCTGGTGCTGGCGCGCCTTGTGAGCCGGCGGGTGTGCGAGGACTGCGGTGCGATCTACTCGACGTCGACGCCCCCCAAGCTGAACTGGACCTGTGACTTCTGTGGAGGTGACGTCGTCCAGCGCGAGGACGACACCGAGGAGGCGATCAAGAACCGCCTCGATCTCTACGACTCCTCGACCGCCCCGCTCGTCGCACGCTACGAAGCCCTTGGCAAGCTGGTAGAGGTCTCGGGCGAAGGGAGCCCCGGCGACGTCGCCAACTCCCTGAACGCGGTGATCGACGCCTACCAGCACGGTGGCGGGTTCTTTCCGCCCACACCGCCGGAACACTCGTGAGGCGTTCACCCGAAGAGATCGCGAAGATGCGCCGAGCCGGCAAGGTGGTCGCCGAGATGCTCTCCGAGACGCGGCTCAAGATCAAGCCGGGCGTGACGACAGCCGACCTCGACCGAGTCGCTAGGGAAGTGCTCGAGCGCCGCGGCGCGAGGTCGAATTTCCTTGGGTACCACGGCTTTCCTGCTGTGATCTGCACGTCGCCGAACAACATGATCGTGCACGGCATCCCGGGCGCCCGTGTGCTCGAGGAAGGCGATGTGATCTCGATCGACTGCGGAGCGATCATCGAGGGATACCACGGCGATGCCGCCTACACAGCCCCGGTCGGCGAGATCTCGGCAGCGGCCGCGCGGCTGCTGGAGGTGACCGAAAGGAGCTTGTGGGCAGGGATCGACCAGCTCCGCGACGGCAACCGCCTTCATGACGTCGGGAGGGCGGTGCAGGACTTGGCCGAGGCCGCGGGCTACTCGGTCGTGCGAAAGTACGTCGGGCACGCCATCGGCACCGCGATGCACGAAGACCCACAAGTGCCGAACTACTGGCCCGGGACGCCAGGTCCGAGGATAAAGGTCGGCAACGTCTTCGCGATCGAGCCGATGGTCAACATCGGCACCCCCGACACCATCGAGCTCGAAGACGGCTGGAGCGTCGTGACAGCGGACGGGAGCCTCTCCGCGCACTTCGAGCACACTATTGCCGTCACCGAAGACGGTCCGGAGGTGCTTACGCAGGCCTGAGCGGCTATCATGGTCCCGCCTCGGGTCCAGTGGCCGGCGGCTATGGTTTCTTACGCCACGAGCCGGTGGACAGTACGCGGCACCCATGCGAGGACCCGTCGCAAAGATCTACTGACCGGCGGTTGTCGCGTCGGTTTCATAGAAGTCGGATTAGTTGTAGGAGGTTGTCCTGCCCAAGCCCAAAGAAGATGCGATCGTGCTGGAAGGAACGGTTGTCGAGCCGCTCCCGAACGCCATGTTCCGTGTCGAGCTCGAGAACGGGCACAAGGTGCTCGCGCACAGCTCTGGCAAGATGCGGATGCACCGGATTCGCATCTTGCCGGGTGATCGTGTCCAGGTCGAGATCACGCCGTACGACCTAGCGCGAGGGCGGATCACGTATCGCTACAAGTGAACGAGGGCTTCGGCAGCTGCCGGACCCGGGAGAAGGCGGATGGTAGGAGCCGGGCGGCAAGCGCTGCCAAGGCGGGAGCGGGTCGGCGGTGCCGGCCCTGTCGAGTGGAGCATGAGACAGTGAAGGTTCGACCGAGCGTCAAGACGATGTGTGAGAAGTGCAAGATCATTCGCCGGCACGGCCGTGTGATGGTGATCTGCACCAACCCGCGACACAAGCAGAGGCAGGGTTAGCACGTGGCCCGAATTTCCGGCGTCGACATCCCGCGCGAGAAGCGTCTCGAGATCTCGCTGACCTATATCTACGGCATCGGCCAGACCAGGGCACAGCAGACCTGCGCCGAGACCGGGATCAACCCCGATACCCGTGTCCGCGACCTGACCGACGAGGAAGTAGCTCGTCTGAGGGCCTGGGTCGATGCCAACTTCAAGGTCGAAGGCGACCTTCGCCGTGACGTCGCCCAGGACATCAAGCGGAAGATGGAGATCGGCTGCTACCAGGGGATTCGCCACCGCAAGGGGCTTCCGGTCCACGGTCAGCGCACCCACACCAACGCCCGCACACGCAAGGGACCGAAGAAGACCGTCGCCGGAAAGAAGAAGGTACGCAAGTAACCATGGCCCCGCATACGATCAATCGCTCACGTTCGGACCGCCGCTGATGGCAAAGACGACAAAGCCCGGCGGTCGCCGTCCACGCCGCAAGGAACGCAAGAACGTCACCTATGGCGTCGCCCACATCAAGAGCTCGTTCAACAACACGATCGTCTCGATCAGCGACCAGGACGGCAACGTCATCTCCTGGGCATCGGCGGGCAACGTAGGTTTCAAGGGGTCACGCAAGTCCACGCCGTACGCAGCCCAGATGGCGGCCGAACAGTGCGCCCGCCGTGCGATGGAGCACGGCGTGCGCCGCGTCGACGTGCTGGTTCGCGGTCCTGGCTCAGGACGCGAGACCGCAATCCGCTCGCTCTCGAGTGCGGGCATCGAAGTCACCGGGATCAAGGACGTCACGCCTATCCCGCACAACGGGTGCCGCCCGAAGAAGCGGCGCCGGGTATAGGCAGGGAGACGACGATGGCGCGATACACCGGACCTGTCTGCCGCTTGTGCCGGCGCGAGAAGGTCAAGCTTTTCCTGAAAGGCCCGAAGTGCGAGACGGTCCGCTGCCCGATGGAGCGGCGCCCCAGCCCTCCGGGAGAGCACGGGCGCGACCGTTTGCGCCAGCCCTCCGAGTACAACACCCAGCTTCGCGAGAAGCAGAAGGCGCGCCGTATCTACGGAGTGCTCGAGACCCAGTTCCGCAACATGTACGAGGAGGCGAACCGCCAGTCAGGCGTCACGGGCGACAACCTGTTACGGATGCTGGAGTCCCGCCTCGACAACGTCGTGTTCCGCGCCGGCTGGGGAGCCAGCCGCAGTCAGGCACGGCAGCTGGTGCGCCACGGCCATGTGCGCGTGAGCGGGAAGCGTGTGACGATTCCGAGCTACCGGGTGCGCCAGAGCGACCAGGTCGAGCTCAGCGAGAAGGCGCGCGAGTTCATCGTGGTCCGTCACAATCTCGACACCATCGACCGCCGACCCCCCGCGTGGCTCGAAGTCGAGGACGGCGGCAGTGCTGTCCGCGTGCTCTCGCTCCCGCTCAGGGAACAGATCGACACCCAGGTGCGCGAGCAGCTCATCGTCGAGCTGTACTCCAAGTAGCCAGCGCGCCAATCCACATAGGAGCCGGATAACCACATGCTCATCATCCAGCGTCCCACCGTCGAGCCGATCGGCGAACCGGACCAGTTCCATCAGCGTTTTGCGATCGGACCGCTTGACCCCGGTTTCGGGCACACCCTCGGGGCGGCGCTCCGGCGCACCCTCTTGTCGTCGATCCCCGGCGCCGCGGTCACCCAGGTGCGTTTCGACGAAGCGCTCCACGAGTTCACGTTCCTTCCCGGGGTGAAAGAGGACGTGAGCGACATCATCTTGAACCTGAAGGACCTCGTTCTGCGGAGCGAGTCGGACACGCCGGTCACGATGCGTATCGACGTGCGCGGCCCGGCCGACGTGACCGGGGCGGACCTGCGCACGACCTCGGACGTCGAGGTTCTCAACGTCGGGGTCCACATCGCGACAGTGAACGCCAAGGGACGTCTGGCGATCGACGTCACCGTCGAGCAGGGCAAGGGATACGCGCCGGCGGAGCGCAAGCAGGCGGCATCCACCATCGGAGTCATCCCGGTCGACGCAATCTTCTCACCGGTCCGCCGCGTGGCGTTCGTGGTCGAGCCCACGCGCGTCGAGGTCTCCACCGACTTCGACCGGATCGTCATGGACATCGAGACCGACGGCTCGATCTCACCGCGCGAGGCGCTCGCTTCGGCCGGCCAGACATTGCGGGGCCTGCTTTCGATCGTCGCGCAGCTTGCCGGTGAGGGCCGGGGCTTGGAGCTCGGCGAGGTCGGCATCGCCGTCACGGGCTCGCCGGACCTGGACCTTCCCATCGAGGATCTCGACCTGCCGGAGCGCCCGCGCAATTGCCTCAAGCGCGCGCAGATCAACACAGTTGGCGAGCTCATCGAACGCTCGCCGGAGGACCTGCTGGCCATCACCAACTTCGGCCAGAAGTCACTCGACGAAGTACTCGAGCGCCTCGACGAGCGCGGCCTGTCGTTGCGCGAGGCAGGCGTCTGAGATGCCCGCCACTCCGAAGAAGGGCCGCCGCCTTGGTGGGGACGCGGCGCATCAGAAGGCCATGCTGGGCAACCTCATCGCCTCGCTCATCGCGGCAGACCCGCGATGGATCGTCACGACCGAGACCAAGGCGAAGGCGATGCGGCCCGTAGCCGAGAAGCTGATCACCAAGGCGCGCAAGGGCGGTGTTCACAACCAGCGCCAAGTGGTGGCATTCATACGTGACAAGGACATGGCGCACAAGCTGTTCTCGGAGATCGGCCCGCGTTATGCCGATCGGCCGGGCGGCTACATCCGGATCCTCAAACTGGGACCGCGCCAGGGAGACAACGCTCCGATGGCCCGCGTCGAGCTTGTGTGAGGCTTTTCGAGCCTGGTAGGGAAGCGGCCCCAAGCGGGCCGCTTCGTCGCGTAATGCTCCTTGTCGCCTATGACGGAACGTCGTTCCACGGCTTTGCCGCGCAGCGGGGACAGCGCACGGTCGGGGGCTTGCTCGCAGCGACCTTGGGCTCGATGGCCGGCCATGAGGTGTCACTGACCTGTGCCGGCCGGACCGATGCCGGTGTGCACGCGTTGGGACAGGTCGTCCACGCGGATCTGGACGAGAGGGTCGTTGCGAAGTGGGCGACGCGAGAGCCTGAGCCCTGGATGCTGTTGGAGCGGCTCGGGCGGTCGCTCAGCCGCCAGCTCGGACCTGCCGTTGCGGTGATCGAGGCTCGGGTCGCGCCCGACGGCTTCGACGCGCGCCACTCGGCGACCGCCCGGCGTTACCGCTACAGCCTGCTCCGTACGCCGTGGCCCGATCCGTTGCTCCACCATTGCTCGTGGCACGTTCCTGGCACGCTCGATATCGCCGCGATGCGCATCGGTGCTGACGCCCTTCTGGGCGAGCACGACTTCTCGGCTTTCTGCCGCCTCCCACACGGTGAGTCGGCTCCGATAATCCGTCGCGTGCTGTCTGCCAGCTGGTCTTCGGCCCCGGGCGGTGACCGTGTGTGGGTCTTCCAGATCGAGGCCAACGCCTTCTGCCACCAGATGGTCCGATCGATGGTCGGGACGCTCGTCGCAGTGGGGCAAGGACGTACCCCGGCCGGTGAGCTGCTCGCGATCGTGAGAAGTGGCGACCGGTCACGAAGCGGCCAGCCGGCCCCCTCGCGAGGGCTGTGTCTAGTGGGCGTGCGATACCCGGAGAGGTTGGTTCCCGGAGGGACGTGGCAGCCGGGTGGTGGCGACTGGCTCGGCACGGCGGGGTGAGGAACCGGCTTGCCGACGGCCTCGGCGTCTTCTATCGTTGACTGCTGGCTCTTGCCCGCTGAGCTTGAGGTTCGCGCCCTTTAACCGGTGGCCGCGGGATGCTCAGGGTGAGCACCACGAGTTGACTTCTACAAAGGACGGTCGTGCGCACGTATTCCCCCAAGCCGAGCGAGCTTCAACGCGTTTGGCGCGTTGTCGACGCCGACGGCCTTGTTCTCGGCCGCCTTTCGAGCGAGGTCGCCCGCGTGCTTCGCGGCAAGCACCGCCCGATCTTTGCTCCCCACATCGACACCGGTGACCACGTGATCGTCGTCAATGCCGCCAAGGTCCTCATGACTGCCGGCAAGAGCGACAGGTCGTTCTCGTACAGTCACAGCGGCTACCCGGGCGGGCTGCGAACGGTCAGCTATGCCCGGGAGCTCGCGGAAAGGCCCGAAGAGGTCGTCAGGCGCGCAATCAAGGGCATGCTTCCCAAAGGCGCGCTCGGGCACAAGATGCTCGGGAAGTTGAAGGTTTACGCCGGTCCCGACCACCCGCACGCCGCCCAGTTGCCCATCCCCCTCGATCTGCCCGCCGCTCGGCGAGCTTCCTAGCCCCGAAGGACCGCTGTTTCATGGCAAAGCCACTCGTCCAGTCGACCGGCCGCCGCAAGCGCGCCGTCGCCCGTGTGCGCTTGCGCACCGGTGAAGGTGCCATCACGATCAACAAGCGGCCGTTCGAGGAGTACTTTCCCTCGGAGACCCACCGGACGCTCGCAACCGAGCCGCTGCGCATAGCCGGTGCCGCCGAGCGTTACGACGTGGACGCGACGATCGATGGAGGAGGGATCGCGGGTCAGGCCGGCGCGCTCCGCCTCGGCATCGCCCGGGGCCTCATAGAGCTCGAGGCCGACCTTCGGGGCAACCTCAAGAAGGCGGGCATGCTCACGCGCGACGCGCGGGAGAAGGAGAGCAAGAAGTACGGCTTGAAGAAAGCCCGCAAGGCCCCTCAGTACTCGAAGCGCTGAGCACCGATGGCGCCGCGGTTCGGAACCGACGGAATTCGAGGCGTCGCCGGCGCCGATCTGACACCCGAGCTCGCCCTCGCCCTCGGGCGCGCTGCGGCCCGGATCGTGTCGGGCTCGCCCTTCCTCCTCGGACGCGACACCCGACAGTCCGGGACGATGATCCAATCGGCGCTTGCCGCCGGCATAGCCGCTGAGGGTGTCGACGTCGTGGATGTCGGGGTCATCCCGACTCCTGGCCTTGCTTGGCTCGCGGCCGACCGCGGTTTTCCGGCTGCGATGGTCTCGGCCTCGCACAACCCGTTCGGCGACAACGGCATCAAGCTTCTCGGCGCCGGTGGCACCAAGCTCGCTGCCGAGCTCGAGATCGCCATCCAAGACGAGCTCGACCGGCTGTCCTCGCCGGCCGCGATCGATGAGGCGGCCGATCAGGTACCTGGGAGAGCCGGCCTCGGTGCAGTGCGGGCGGACCCGGACGCGCTCTGGACCTATGCCGACTACCTCTTGAATGCCGTCGGTGGTGGTGCCCATCTCGGCCTCGAGGTCGTGATCGACTGCGCAAACGGTGCCGCGAGCGTTGTCGCGCCGGCGGTGCTCGAGCGCCTCGGGATCTCCCACAAGGTTCTTTCGGCAGAGCCGAACGGCGTCAACATCAACGCCGGGTGTGGCTCGACCCACCTGCAACCGCTGCAGGAGGCCGTGGTGGCCTCTGGAGCGGCACTCGGTGTCGCTCTCGACGGTGACGCCGACCGGGTGCTCGCCGTGGATCATACCGGTGAGCTCGTGGACGGCGACCAGCTTCTCGCGATGTTCGCGTTCGACCTCCTGGAGCGCGGCCTTTTGACCGGTGGGTCGATAGTCGTGACCGTCATGAGCAATCTCGGGCTTCGCCGAGCGCTCGCGGCACGCGGGATCGGGATTGTGGAGACCCCGGTCGGGGACCGCTACGTCAGCGACGCCATCGAGGCCAACAGCTTGCAGCTCGGTGGTGAGCAGTCCGGCCATCTCGTATTCCGCCAGCACGGCTTGACAGGCGACGGGATGCTGACCTCGCTTCTTCTCATCGAGCTCGTCGCCCGGCGCAAGCGCCCGCTCGCAGAGCTGGCGGCCGAGGCGATGACGCGTCTGCCTCAGGTGCTGCGCAACGTGCACGTTGCAGACCCGTCGCGCCTCGCTGTGGCCGGGGCCGTATGGGACGAGGTCTCACTCGTCGAGTCAGAGCTCGGCGGGAACGGCCGCGTGCTGTTGCGGGCGTCGGGGACCGAGGCACTCGTGCGGGTCATGGCGGAGGCGCCGACGCACGAGCTGGCCCGCGAAGTGGTCGACCGGCTTGTCACGGTCGTGCTTCGCGAGCTTGACGCCACCGACCAAGCCGACAGGTCGTAGCCTTCAGGCATGTGTGGGATCATCGGCGTCACCGGCGCGGCCGAGCCGTTGCAGCTGATGCTGGACGCGCTGGCCCTTCTCGAGTACCGCGGCTATGACTCAGCAGGGGTCGTCCTCGTCGACGACGACCGCCTGTGGCGCAAGCGCGGCGCCGTGCGCGGGCATTCGCTCGAGACCCTCCGGGAGGCTGCCCCCGACGCGCCCGCTCACATGACCGCCGGCATCGGCCATACGCGGTGGGCGACCCATGGGGCCGCGGTCGAGCGCAACGCCCACCCGCACTGCGACTGCAGCGGCACGGTCGCGATCGTGCACAACGGCATCATCGAGAATTACCAGGAACTTTGGGGCAAGCTGGCCGCCGAGGGCCACACACGGTCCTCCGAGACCGACTCCGAGGTGGTCGCCCACCTGCTCGAGCGGGAGCTCGCGACCGGAGCCGGCCTCGCCGAGGCGCTGCGACGGTGCGTGGGCGAGCTCCGCGGCGACTTCGCGCTGGCGGCGGTGACCACAAGAGAACCTCAAGTGATCGCGGCGGCGCGTCGGACCTCGCCGCTCATCTTGGGGCGCATCGACGGGATCGGCTTGGTCGCATCCGACATCGCTGCACTCCTCGGGACGACCCGGGACCTCTACCAGCTCGCGGATGACGAGATCGCCGAGGTCAGGCCCGATTCGATCTCGGTCGTCGGTCTCGACGGCGAACAGCGCGGGCTCGTGCCGCTCGAGGTCGGATGGGACCTAGTCGCCGCTCGGCGCGACGGCTATGACGACTTCATGTCGAAAGAGATCCACGAGCAGCCGAGGGCACTCGCAGACACCCTCATGGGAAGGCTTCACGTCGACGGCACCACCGAGCTCGAGGAGCTTCGCCTCACCGGCTCTGACCTCGACGAGATCGAGCGTGTCGTGCTGATGGGCTGCGGCTCGGCCTACTACGCCTGCCTGAGCGGTCGGATCGCCTTCGAACACTGGGCCCGGATGCCGGCCGAAGTCGAGATCGCCAGCGAGTTCCGTTACCGGGACGCGATCCTGGGCGAACATACTCTCGTCGTAGCCGTCAGCCAGTCGGGGGAGACCGTCGACACTTTCCACGCGCTGCGCGAGGCACGGCGCCGCGGTGCCAAGACCATCGCGCTGACCAACGTCGTCGACTCGCTGCTGGCGCGCGAGGCGGACGGCGCCCTCTACACGAGAGCAGGCCCGGAGATCGGGGTGGCGTCCACCAAGTGCCACGCGACCCAGATAGTGATGCTCCAGCTTCTCGCCCTCCACTTTGCACGCCAACGCGGAGCGATCGAGCCTGAAGAGGGGCGGGACCTCGCCGGCGGGCTCCTCGCTCTTCCGGGGCTCGTCGGGCGTGCCATCGCCCGGATGGACGACTACTTCTCGGTGGCGAACAGGCTTTCAGAGGTGCAGGACGTCTACTTCCTGGGCCGTCGTGTGGGTTACGCCGTTGCGCTCGAGGGTGCGCTCAAACTGAAAGAGCTCGCCTACGTCCGGGCAGAGGCCTATCCGGCCGGGGAGATGAAGCACGGCCCGATCGCGCTCATCGACGAAAGCGCCGTAGTCGTCGCCGTCGCCACTCGGGGGCGCCTCTGGGAAAAGGTGATGGCCAACATCGCGGAGGTCAAGGCCCGTGGCGCAACGGTCGTGGTCGTGTGCGACGAGGGCGACGAGGAGACCAAGGCGGTCGCGGACGAGTTTCTGGAGATCCCCGTCGTTCCCGAGCTGTTGTCGCCGGCCGTGGCGATAGTGCCCCTCCAGGCGCTCGCGTACGGGGTCGCGCGTGCGCGCGGCAACGACGTGGACAGGCCGCGCAATCTCGCCAAGGTCGTCACGGTCGAGTGAACGGTGACAGCGGCCGTTACGGGGCCGGTGGACCGAACCGAGCCGGCAGGTGATCGGGCTGGGCATAGACGCGGTCGACGTCGAGCGTTTTCGCCGGCTCCTGGCCCGGCGACCCCAGGCAACCGAGCGCATCTTCACCGACGCCGAACGGTCTTTGCTGTCCGCGCGAGCTGATCCGGTGCCAGGTCTCGCGGCTCGCTTCGCCGCCAAGGAGGCCACGATGAAGGCGCTCGGCACCGGCCTCGGCGGCGTGAGGTTCGCCGATGTGGAGGTCTTTCGTGGCGGCTCGGGCGCGCCACGACTCGAGATCTCCGGACTTGCGGCCAGCCGCGCTGAAGCGCTCGGCATCCGGTCCTGGCACGTGTCGCTCACCCACACCGACTCGGTCGCGACCGCGGTCGTCGTGGCGGACTGAAGGAAACACAGCATGCAACCGGTACACACCCGTGACGAGCTGAGGGCCGCGGATGAAGCTGTCATCGCCGAGGTCGGTCTCGACGTCCTTGTCGAGCGCGCGGGCGCTGCTGTGGCCCATGCCGCCATCGGGCTATTGGGCAGTGGCTACGGCAAGAGGGTCGTCGTCGTCGCGGGCCGGGGCCACAACGGCGACGACGGGCGCGTGGCCGCCTCCATGTTGCGTCGCCGCGGCGTCAGGGTCACCGATCTCGATCCCGGCGCGCTGCCCGAGACGCTGCCGGCTTGCGACCTCGTCATCGACGCCGCTTACGGGACCGGGTTCAGGGGCGAGTACCGCGCTCCGGCAGTGCCGGCCGGCACCCCAGTGCTCGCGATCGACATCCCGTCCGGTCTCGACGCGGACACCGGTCTCGCCTGTGAGGGCGCCGTTTCGGCCACCGAGACCGTCACGATGGCGGCCCTCAAGCCGGGCCTCTTGATGGGTGATGGTCCCGCGCTCGCCGGACGGGTCGAGGTGGCACCGATCGGGATCGCCGTGACTCCCGGCAAGTTGTGGCTCGTCGAGGACGGCGACATCGAGAGCTGGCTTCCGGCCCGCGAGCCGGAGACCAACAAGTGGCGCTCGGCATGTGTGGTGGTCGCAGGGTCGCCGGGGATGATCGGAGCAGCCCGCTTCTCGACCAGCGCCGCTCAGCGCGCAGGAGCCGGCATGGTGCGCTGGTGTGTCCCGGGCGCGTCGCCGGACGAGTTGCCGGCCTCCGAAGCTGTGGCGCTGTCGGTGCCGGCGACGGATTTCGCGGATGCGGTGCTGGGCGAGTTGCGCAGGTGCCGGGCGTTGGTGATCGGCCCCGGGATCGGGTCAGAGCCGGGGGTCGTCGCATCGGTGCGTCGCCTCGTCGCCGAAGCCGAGGTCCCGGTGATCGTCGACGCCGACGGGCTGGGAGCGCTCGGCCCACTCGAGGAAGGGCGCGAGGTGTTGGCGGGGCGCAAGGTCCCAGCGGTGCTCACGCCGCACGACGGCGAGTACGCGCGGCTCGCCGCCACGGCATCGGGAGCGGACAGCCGCCCGGGTGGCGACCGTGTCGCGGCGGCCCGCTCGCTCGCCAACGGCCTCGGCGCCATCGTGCTTCTGAAGGGATCGACGACAGCAGTCGCCGCGCCCGACGGCCACGCCTTCCTCGTTACGTCCGGATCGGCTCGTCTCGCGACGGCCGGGACCGGTGACGTGCTGTCCGGAGTGGTAGGCGCCTTCCTCGCCAGGGGTGTCGATCCCTTGCGGGCCGCCGCTCTCGCGGCCCACGTGCACGGGCGCGCAGCCAGCCTCGGATTCGCGCAGGGCCTCGTCGCCGGTGACCTGCCCGAGCTGGTCGCGATCGTGATCTCGGGCGCCCATGGCTGAGGGCTGGCAACGTCGCGCTTGGGCAGAAGTGGACCTCGACGCCATCTCGTCGAACGCGGGCGTGCTCAAGGCCGTCGCCTCGCCAGCAGCCCTGTGCGCAGTGGTCAAGGCGGACGGGTACGGTCACGGGGCGGTTCCCGTCGCGAGCGCCGCGCTCGCCGGTGGTGCGACGTCACTAGCGGTAGCGCTCGTCGAAGAAGGCGTGGTCCTACGCGAGGCTGGGCTGGAGGTGCCGATCCTTCTCCTCTCCGAGCCCGCTGCGGAGGCCATGGGAGAAGTCGTCGCGCGCGATCTCATCCCGACCGTCTACACCCAGGCCGGCCTCAGCGCGCTCCGCCGGGCGGCCGCCCGGGTTTCGCGCCGGGTCGACGTCGAGGTGAAGCTCGACAGCGGCATGCACCGGGTGGGCGCCGACTTCGGCGAGGCACGTCTGATCGTGGAGCAGGTCGTCCAGGCGCCGGAGTTGCGCTACGCGGGCCTCTGGACGCATCTGGCGGTCGCAGATGAGCCTGCCGACCCCTTCACCAGCGAGCAGCTGGCGCGTTTCGACGCTCTTCGCTCGAGCTTGCAAGCGGCCGGGCTCCCCTCACCGGCCCGGCTTCACGCCGCGAACTCGGCAGGAGCGATCGCACACGCGTCGTCGCGCTACGACCTCGTCCGCTGCGGGATCGCCCTCTACGGGTACCTGCCCTCTGCCGCCGTCTCCCCCGAGCCGATCGAGGCGGCCGGCGCTGGGGCGCTCCGGCCGGCACTGACATGGAAGACCCAGGTCAGCCATGTACGAGATCTGGGCGCGGGGGAGCGGACGAGCTACGGACGGGCGTACGCGTTAGCGGAGAGGGCTGACATAGCGACGGTGCCGGTCGGCTACGCCGACGGGGTTCCGAGAGGGCTGTTCGAAGGCGGTGGCGAGCTGCTAGTCGGCGGCCGCCGCCGGCGAGTGGCGGGCACGGTGACCATGGACCAGCTGCTGGTCGACTGTGGCCCGGACTCCGGTGTGCGTTGCGGGGACGAGGTCGTGCTGATCGGTTCCCAGGGTGCCGAGACCGTGAGCGCCCAGGAATGGGCCGACCGGATCGGCACGATCTCCTACGAGATCCTTTGCCGCATCGGGCCCCGCCTGCCCCGCAGGCACGTTCGCGGCGCCGCCGGACCGCTCTAGTGGCGACGAGCGGCAAGCGGGCTGTCGCGTACGCGACGGCCGGAGTTTTCAGCGCGGCGGGAGTCGCCTACGCCCTTTCGCATAGGTACCTAAGACGGCACAAGGCCTCAGCTGCGCCCGACGATCCGGAGCTCTTGGTGCCCGACGACGTCGTGCACCGTGTGCTCGTCATGCGTGACGGAGGCGAGTCTCACCTGATCGAAAGCGGCGAAGGCCCGCCCTTGCTGTTGCTGCACGGAGCCAGCCTTTCGGCGGACGTGTGGAGCTATCAGCTGCGCGACCTCGCCTTGACGCACCGCGTGATCGCGCTCGACCTCAGAGGTCACGGGCTCTCGACCGCCGGCCTCGAGGGCGTCACCATCTCGGCGATGGCCGACGACGTGGCCGAAGTGCTGGCGGCGCTCGATCTCGGACATATCGTGCTGGCGGGCCACTCGATGGGCGGAATGGTCTGCCTGCGCTTGGTCCGGCGTCACCCGGACCTGCTCGGGACGCGGATCGGCGGGATCGCCTTGATAGGGACCAGCGGTGGACTGGGTCTACCTGTTCCCAGTTGGGGCCGGCTCGCGGCGGCGGTCAGCCGGGTGGCCGGTGCCGGCGTGGGCATCTGGCGCCCGGGCCGGCCGACGCTGCCGACCGGCGACACCGGGTACCTCGCGTCCCGCCTCGGCTTCGGGCGCCAGCCTCGCCCGGTGGAGGTCGCCGCGACGCTCCGGATGCTCCGGGCGACTGAGCCGGAAGTGTTCACGGGGCTTGTCGGAGAGGTGCTCGGCTTCGAGGAGAGGGCGGCGTTCGACGACGTCGAGGTGCCCGTGGTCGTGGCCGTCGGCACCAGCGACCACCTCACGCCCCCGCTCTTCGCGCGGCGGCTGGCCGCCGGCTTCGCTCACGCCAGCCTGTTCGAGTACGACGGTGCCGGACACATGCTCATGTACGAGCGGCGCGAGGAGATCGACGACCTGCTGGACGCGCTGTCGGTCCGGGTGGTCCCTAGCTGAGGCTCACGGCTGCAGGAGCACCTTGACGGCCCCGGTGTGCCTGGAGTCCGCAAGGGTGAGCACCGCCTCGCCCCAGCGCGCCAACGGGTAGCGATGGGTCACGACCGCCGTGAGGTCCAAGCCGGCCTGGGTGAAGTCGAAGTAGTGCTCGAAGGCGTGCTTGCGGACGCCGGCGACCTCCTCGATGCCGAAGCCGTTCGAGCCGATGACCCGAAGCTCCTTGAAATACATGGGGGTCCACTCGAAGCGCTTGGGCGGCTCGACTCCGCTCACCACGAGCGTGCCGCCGGTGCGCAGGAGACGCAAGGACGTCTCGACGGTCTCTGTGCTGCCGATCGTGTCGTAGACGACACCCGGGCCGTCCTGCAGCCACTCCTTGCCGCTCCACGGCCTGAGCGCGGTCTCGCCCGTCCGGCGCGATACCCCACGCACGAGCTTGTCGGGCTCGCAGCTCAGCACGGCGTCCGCGCCGAGCCTCGCGGCGAGCGAAGCCCGGAAGCCGGGACGCGTGGCCGCCCAGATCTCGAGCTCCGGGTAGAGGTGGCGAAGCAGCCCGATCGCGGCGAACGCGAGCGTGCCCGATCCGTACACGAGCACGGGGAGCGAGGTGTCCGGAGGGCTGAGAAGGATCGACCGGAGCGAGACGCTGACCGGGTCGGACAAGATAGCGGCCTCGTCGCTCAGGGCGTCGGGCACGTCGAACAGCTGGCTCTCGTGCGCGCAGAAGCGCTCCGCATGCACGCCGGCAGCGCCCGCACAGTTGCCGAGGTGGATGGCGACGGGGAGGTTCCCGTTCCGGAAGTTCCGGCACCAGGGATAGCGCCCCATGGCGCAGGCTTCGCACAGCGGTTCGATGCCGCGCGGCGTGCACCACAGCCAGGGGTTGAGAACGACGCGGCGCCCCGTGTCGAGCCTTCGTGCCACCGCCTCGTGACCGAGGACGTGGGGGAACGAGACGAGCGCAGTGAGAGCGTTGTCCCGCCGGCCGTTCAGGAAGATCTGCTTGGCGTCCGAGCCGCAGATGCCACTTATGACGGTCTCGCACTTGACCCAGCCGGCAGCAGGCGGGACGGGCTCGGGGACCTCCTCCAGGCTGATCGGCGCATACCTCGAAACGAAGGCCCGCTTGTCGACCCGGCCGCCGATCACCGCAGCGGCCTCCCTCGCAAGGTTGTGTTGGAACAGCAGTGCCTGCACTGGACCCCTTTTTGGCTCATCCCGGCTCGGGTGCAACCTAGCGCCCCGGCCCCCGCCTCGCTCAGAGCTGTGGTAGCTACGATCATCGGTTAGTGACGACCCTCGCCGACCTAGAGGCGGTGGCGCTCGGCTGCGTCGCCTGCCCCCTCGCCTCCGGGCGGACCAAGGTGGTTTTCTCAGCGGGGAACCCCGCCGCCGCGCTCATGTTGGTGGGTGAAGCACCGGGTCGGGAGGAGGACCTGGCCGGGGAGCCTTTTGTCGGGCGCTCCGGTCAGCTGCTCGACCGGCTGCTCGCCGAGGAGCTCGGCTTGGACCGGACCGGCTGCTACATCGCGAACGTCGTGAAGTGCCGGCCTCCTGGCAACCGGGACCCGGACCCTGTCGAGGTCGCCACCTGTCGCCACTTCCTCGAGTCCCAGGTCGAGCTCGTGGCACCGAAAGTGATCGTCTCGCTCGGCAACTTCGCGAGTCGCACACTTCTCGGCGTCACCGAGGGCGTGACCTCTTTGCGCGGCAGGTCCTACGCCTATGGATCGAGGGTGCTGGTCCCGACCTTCCACCCGGCCTATGCGCTTCGGGGAGGCGGCGTCGTTGTCGCCGAGATGCGGGCCGATCTCATACGGGCAAAGAAGTTCCTCCTGTGAGGCTCCCACAGACGGTGAGCCGGACCTCCTGATGGAGAGCCAGGCGACGGTCTCGACCGCGAGCGCGCAACAGACCCGGGCGATCGGTGCCGGGATCGCACCTCTTCTGAGCGCGGGCGACGTGGTGCTGCTCGTCGGGTCGCTCGGCGCCGGGAAGACCACGTTCGTCCAGGGCTTGGTGGCGGCGCTCGGAGGACGAGAGCCCGTGACGAGCCCTACCTTCACGCTCGCCCACAAATACCGGACCTCACCTCCGGTGACCCATGTCGATCTCTGGCGCCTCGGACACCTGCAGGAGGTGGTCGACCTCGCGTTGGAGGAGGATCTCGACGAGGGCGGAGTCGTGATCGTCGAATGGGGGGACGCGGCCGAGCCGCTCTACGGCGCCGACGCGCTCGTGGTGCGTCTCGACTGGGGCCGGGCCGACGGTCTGCGGACCATTGCCCTCGAGGCCCGGGGCGCGTCCTGGACGTCACGGGTCGGGGCGCTCAGCGAAGCGGTGGGCGCGGGAACGGTGGGCGCAGGGTGAGGATTCTCGCCATCGAAACGGCGACCATCGAGGTCGGGGCCGCAGTCGCCGACGAGTCGGGCCCTTTGGCGAGCGTCACGGCTCGTCCCGGTCGTCGCCAGGCCGAGACGCTGCATCCCGCGATCGCGGACGCTTGCCGGATCGCGCGGGTCACGCCAGCTGAGCTCGACGCCATAGCGGTCGACATCGGTCCGGGGCTCTTCACCGGTCTTCGCGTCGGCGTCGCCGCGGCGAAGGCGCTCGCCGGTGCCCTGGGGCTCCCAGTTGTCACAGCGACGAGCCTCGAGGTGTTGAGAGCTGCCTGCCCGCGGGGCATCGGAACCGTCATACCTGTCATCGACATGCGCCGCGGCGAGGTTGCGTGGCTGATGCCGGCAAGTTCTGCGACGGAGGTTCGTGTCGGCAGCCCGACCGAGCTCGCGACCGAGCTGGCAGGGCTGGCAGGGCTGGCAGTGGGCGTTGGGCCGGTCCTGTTCGTCGGCGACGGTGCGCTGCGCCATCGCGAGCTGCTCGAACGCGCCCTGGTTCCCGCGCCGGTATTCGGGGGAACCGAGCTGGCCGCTCCTCCAGTAGCCTCGCTGGCCGTGCTGGCGATCGCGGCAATGAAGGACGGGCGTTGCTGCGATCCGGCCGCTGTGCGTCCTTTCTACGGGCGAGAGGCCGACGCGCGGATCAACTGGAGCTCGCGCCAGGGCCGCGAGGCGGTGAGCTGAGTGACGAGCGTGCGCGCCATGTTCCGCCTGCGCTCAGGCCGGCCGGGCGGCGCCTCGCGGAAGTCCAAGGGCACGAACGACCGAGCCGAACCGGCCGTCGAGATCGTACCGATGCGGAGGTCGCACCTGAAGAGCGTGATCGCGATCGAGCGGCGGATCTTCCCCAGCCCGTGGTCGCTGGGGCTCTACCTGAGCGAGATCACCCAGCCGGCGACGCGCGCTTACTACGTGGCCTGTGTCGGGCCTGATGTCGTCGGCTACGCAGGCATGATGGTGGTCGTCGGCGAGGCGCACGTGACCAACATCGGCGTCGCACCCGAATGGCAGCGCCACGGTGTCGCACGCCGGCTGCTGCTCCAGCTCGCCCGCGAGGCGCGGCAGCGTTCGGCACAGCATCTGACCCTGGAGGTTCGGGTGTCGAACGTGGGCGCTCAGGCCCTCTACCACGAGTTCGGTTTCGTACCCGCGGGTGTCCGCAAGAACTACTACTCCGAGGTGCACGAGGACGCGCTTGTCATGTGGGCTCACGACATCCACACCGACGTCTACCGCCTGCGCCTCGACGGGATCGAAGCTCGGCTCAGGCCGCTAGGCCCGCCACATGGCGCCGGCCAGGCACCGGCTCAGCCCGAGAAGTGACCGCCCGCGGCCGCGTCCTGGGCATCGAGACCTCGTGCGACGAGACGGCTGCGGCGGTGGTCGAGCGCGGGCGGACGGTCGTCACTTCCATCGTCTCGAGCCAGGTGGACCTGCATGCCCGATACGGGGGCGTCGTGCCCGAGCTGGCGGGGCGTGCGCACGTCGAGCTCGCGCTGCCGGTCGTGACCGATGCCCTGGCCGGTGCCGGCCTCGACCGCCGTGGGCGTAGCTTCGAGCACCCTGAAGGCCCGCTCGGGATCGATGCCGTTGCGGCCACGATCGGCCCCGGGCTCATCGGAGCCTTGCTCGTCGGCGTCAGCACCGCCAAGGCGCTCGCCCTCGCCTGGGGCGTTCCCTTCGTCGGGGTGAACCACCTAGAAGGTCACCTGTACGCGGCCATGTTGGAGGCGCCCGCGCTCGAAGTGCCGGTCGTGGTCCTCCTCGTGTCAGGAGGCCACACGCTGCTCGTCGCGCTCGACGAGCCGGGCAGCTATCGCGTGCTCGGGGCCACGGTCGACGACGCGGCAGGCGAGGCGTTCGACAAGGTTGCCCGCTATCTGGGGCTCGGTTACCCGGGTGGTCCGGAGATCGACCGGTTGGCCCTCTCGGGCGACGCCGCCTCGATCCGTTTCCCCAGGGCGTCGACCGCCGGGGCCTTCGACTTCTCGTTCTCCGGGCTCAAGACGGCGGTCGTCAGCTACGTCCGGGCCCATCCGGAAGCGACGAACGCGGATGTTGCGGCTTCGTTCCAGGAGGCGGTGGTCGACGTGCTCGTCGCGAAGTCTGTCGCGGCGGCCACCGAGATCGGGGCGCAGGGAGCCTGCCTGGCCGGGGGAGTAGCGGCCAATTCGTCGCTCCGGGCACGCTTTGCCAAGGCCTTCGCCGCTCGAGGAATGATGTCGTATCTCCCGAGCCGCGCGATGTGCACCGACAACGCCGCCATGATCGCGGCGGCCGGCTATTTTCAGCTCGAGCGGTCCGGACCGACGCCGCTCGACGCTGGCGCAGTCCCTGACCTGCAGCTTCGCAGCTCGAAGTAGCACTCTGCCTGCGAGGTTGCCAGAGGCGCTCACTGACGGTATCGTTGGCACTCGTAAGTCGAGAGTGCTAACGGAGCCAGACAGGAGGCCCCTGAAATGAAGTTGCAGCCCCTGGACGACCGCATCGTCGTTCGGCCGAGCGAGTCAGAAGAGACGACCGCATCCGGCCTTGTCATCCCCGACACGGCGAAGGAGAAGCCCCAACAGGGTGAAGTTCTCGCGGTGGGCCCGGGTCGGCGTACCGAGAACACCGGTGAGCTGGTCCCCTTGGACGTGGCCGTCGGCGACAAGGTCGTCTACTCGAAATATGGCGGTACCGAGATCACCCACGACGGCGAGGAGCTGCTCATCCTTTCGAGCCGTGACGTGCTGGCAAAGGTCAGTCACTGATGCCCAAGATGCTTGTTTTCGACGAGCATGCGAGGCGCCGGCTGGAGATCGGCGTCAACAAGCTCGCCGACACTGTCAAGGTGACCCTCGGCCCGAAGGGCCGCAACGTCGTGCTCGACAAGAAGTTCGGTGCGCCGACGATTACCAACGACGGTGTCACGATCGCCCGTGACATAGAGCTCGAGGACCATTTCGAGAACATGGGCGCCCAGCTCGTGAAGGAAGTCGCGACGAAGACCAACGACGTGGCAGGCGACGGGACGACCACCGCGACGGTGCTCGCCCAGGCGCTGGTGCGCGAGGGACTTCGCAACGTGGCAGCCGGAGCCAACCCGATGTCGCTGAAGCGTGGCATCGAGAAGGCTGTTGCTGCAGCGGTCCAGTCGATCCAGCACCAGGCCAGAGAAGTCGAGGGTCGTCAGGAGATCGCGCAGGTCGCTGCCATCTCGGCAGCGGATGTCTCCATCGGCGAGGTTCTCGCAGATGCGATCGACAAGGTCGGCAAGGACGGGACCGTCACGGTCGAGGAGTCCAACACCTTCGGGCTCGAGCTCGAGTTCACCGAGGGGATGCAGTTCGACAAGGGCTTCCTCTCGCCGTACTTCGTGACCGATCCAGAGCGCCAGGAAGCGATTCTCGAGGATGCCTACCTGCTCATCGTGAACGGCAAGGTCTCCTCGGTCCACGACCTGGTGCCCGTCCTCGAGAAGGTCATGCAGTCGGGCAAGCCGTTGCTGATCATCGCCGAGGACGTGGAGGGCGAGGCTCTCGCCACCCTCGTGGTGAACAAGATCCGTGGCCTGTTCCAGTCCGTCGCGGTGAAGGCACCTGGCTTTGGCGAGCGGCGCAAGGCCATGCTCGGTGACATCGCCGTCCTCACGGGCGCCCAGCTCATCTCCGAGGAGGTCGGGCTCAAGCTCGAGAACACGTCGCTCGACCTGCTCGGTCGGGCGCGGCGCATCGTGGTCACCAAGGACGACACGACGATCGTCGACGGTGCAGGTGCCACCGACGAGGTGAAGGGCCGGATTTCCCAGATCAAGCGGGAAATCGAGGACACCGACTCGGACTGGGACCGCGAGAAGCTCCAAGAGCGGCTCGCCAAGCTCGCCGGCGGCGTAGCAGTCGTCAAGGTGGGCGCGGCGACCGAGATCGAGCTCAAGGAGAAGAAGCACCGCATCGAGGACGCGCTCTCCGCGACGCGTGCAGCGATCGAGGAGGGCATCGTCGCCGGTGGCGGCACCGCCCTCATCCGTAGCCGCGCGGCCGTCAACAAGGCGATCGCCGGTCTGACCGGCGACGAGGCCACCGGTGCAGCGATCGTCGGGCGTGCGCTCGCCGAGCCGCTCAAGTGGATCGCCATCAACGCAGGCTTCGAGGGCGCCGTGATGGTGCGAGAGGTCGAGCGTGCAAAGGGCACCACGGGCCTCAACGCTCTCACGGGCGAGCTCGAGGACCTCGTCAAGGCAGGCATCATCGACCCGGCGAAGGTCACCCGTTCGGCGTTGCAGAACGCGGCGTCGATCGCCGCCCTCTTGCTCACCACCGAGGCGCTTATCGCCGACAAGCCGGAGAAGTCCGACAACTCTGCTGCGGCGATGGCGGGCGCCGGCGGCGGCATGGGGATGATGTAGCTCCTGTTCCCGCGGCCTCAAGGACGCGACTTCGGCAGCCGGGCCTCGTGCCCGGCTGCCGGCGCGTTGGGCCCCCGGTTTACACTGCGCTGTGATCCGGCAAGCGATTCCCCGGCCTTCATGGGCCAAGCGGATCGACCCTCTATTTGACGGGCTCGAGGTCGCGGATCTGGTCGCGGAGCTGACTATGGGCGCCGCGCGGGGCGTTTTCGCGGCTGGCGCGCCCACCCCCGGCACTCAGCGTGTGCCGGTCGCGGCCGGTGCAGCCGTGCTCATCACGCTCGTGCCCAGTGACGAACGCGGCAGCGATTCGGCCGTGTCGGTCGTGCTCATCCGCAGGGCGGCACACTTGCGTGCGAACCCAGGTGAGATCGCCTTCCCGGGCGGCCGCATCGAGCCGGGCGAGGCGCCGCTCGCCGCAGCGCTTCGGGAAGCGGAGGAGGAGGTGGCGCTTCGCGCGGATGCCGTCGACGTGCTCGGCGAGCTTTCGAGCGTGGGCCGTCCTCGACCTTCGGTTCCGATCCTTCCGTTCGTGGTCGCCGCGCGGGGTCGGCCGACTCTCGAGGCGAACCCCGACGAGGTCGACTGTGTCCTGGTAGTGCCGCTTGCAGAGCTTGTCGTCCCGGGCCGCTACTGGCAGGAGCGATGGGACCGCGACGAGGATCCGGCTCGGACCATGCACTTCTTCGACTTGGGTGAGGACGTGATCTGGGGCGCGACGGCCCAGATGCTCCATGCTTTGTTTCTCCGCTTGCTGGGGCGGTGCGTGAGCCTGCCGGTTCTGCCCTGAGGGTCTTTCAGCCGCGTGTGCGCCGGGCGAAGAGATGGGCGGCCAGGGGGGCGAAGATGGCAAGCAGCCCGAAGGACCACACGAGCGAGGTGACGATGGCGTGCTGCATGGGCCAGGAGTGCACTGTGGCGGAAGGGTTCGGATTGGCGAATAGCTGACGGCACGCCGCGGTCACCGCGCTTATCGGGTTCCAGTCGGCAACGGCGCGCAGCACAGTCGGCATGCGTGCTGTCGGGACCAACGCGTTGGAGACCACGGCCAGAGGGAAGAGGACGACGAGCCCGACGCCTTGTGCCGATTCAGGGCCCTTGCTGAGGATGCCCAGGCACGCGCAGCCCCACGAGAGCGAGTAGCTGAAGAACAGGAAGATGGCCAAGCCGGCAATTGTCGACGCCACGCTGCCCTCAGGGCGCCAGCCGACGAGCAGGCCTGTCACGCAGACGAAGAAGGTGCAGATCACAGCGGTCAACAGGTCCGTGACGGACCGTCCGACGAGCACTGCCGGCCGCCACATCGGCAACGATCGGAAGCGGTCGATGATCCCGCCGTTGAGGTCGTCGCTGAGCCCGACCGCCGTTCCCATCGCGGAGGTCGTCAGGTTGAGCGCGAGCATGCCGGCGATCGCGAAGCTCGCGTAAGTGCCTCCATGGGGAAGGACCACCCCGGCACCGAACACGTAGACGAACAACGCGGTGAACAGCACGGGTTGGATCGTGACGTCCGACAGCTGCAGCGGCTCGCGCGAGATGTGCACCAGATTGCGCCCGGTGAGCACGGCGACGTTGCTGAGCTGGCGAACCAGTCGATGCCGGCGCGATGGCGCAACGGCCGGCGCGAGCCGCGTGGCGACAACGGTCATGGCAACGCGACCTCCATATCGGCGTCGGACGGTTCGGCCTCGTCTTCGCCACCGCTCGCACGCTCTGACATCGGGTGGCCGGTGAGGGCGAAGAACACATCGTCGAGAGAGGGCTGGTGGAGGGCCACGTCATCGACGGTTATGCCCGCCTCGTCGAGCGCACGCACGATCGTGGTCGCCAATCCGTCACCACTGCGGACCGGCGCCCGCAGGCGCCGGCCGTCGTGGCTGACTTGAACCGCACCGTCGACATATGGCTCGAGCGCCCCGACCGCCGCGGGGTCGGGCGCGTTGAGAGTCACCTCGAGGCGTGCACCTCCGATCTTCGTCTTCAGCTCCGGGGCCGTGCCGGCGGCGATCACCCGGCCGTGATCGACGACCACGATCCGGTCCGCAAGTTCGTCGGCCTCGTCGAGGTACTGCGTGGTGAGGAGGAGAGTGACGCCGTCGGCGGCAAGCTCGCGGATGACGCCCCACATGCGCACCCGGCTGGTCGGGTCGAGCCCGGTGGTCGGCTCGTCGAGGAACAGCACCGGAGGATGGGTCACGAGGCCGGCCGCCAGGTCGAGGCGCCTGCGCATTCCGCCCGAGTACCCCTTCAAGACCCGGTCGCCGGCATCGGCGAGGTCGAACTGCTCGAGCAAGCTGAGCGCCCTGTTCCGTGCATCGGCGCGGTGCAGTCCGCTCAGGCGCCCGATCATGACGAGGTTCTGCCGACCGGTCAGCATCTCGTCGAGAGTCGCATTCTGCGCGGTGACACCGATGTTGCGCCGGACCTGGGGCGCCTCAGTGACGACGTCGAAGCCGGCGACTCGCGCATGACCCCCGTCGGGGAGGGCCAGAGTTGTCAGGATGCGAACGGCGGTGGTCTTCCCCGCACCGTTCGGTCCCAGCATGCCGAGGATGGCGCCGGCGGGCACGTCGAGATCGATCCCGGCCA